>Ga0098060_1000704_pt1 | contig 14440 bp, 4 predicted proteins | sample 21_taG_FD_77063 | JGI IMG/M metagenome (GOLD analysis project Ga0098060, IMG submission 77063) | Marine viral communities from the Subarctic Pacific Ocean - 21_ETSP_OMZ_AT15319 metaG | ecosystem: Environmental > Aquatic > Marine > Oceanic | place: Pacific Ocean | collected 2015-01-19 | reverse complement strand
TTTGGAATACAAAAATATTTACAGCAGATCAAAAAATGACAGTTGAGGTTGCATGGAATGTATGGTTTCATCAAAATGTTGTTGGAACTCTTCAAGGTATTGGTGATGTAAAAACAAGGTTAATGACTACTTCTTCAGCTTTAGGTACAGGACAAACAGAAGTAAACTCTGACACTATTTTCGGTTTTGGTAGCGGTAGCTGTGCAGGAACGTTAGACGATGTTAATAGAGTTGTTACCCCAGTAGCAATAGACTTAGAAGCAGGAGAACAAATTTGGTTAGAGACACAAGAAATAACAAGCAAAAATGATAATGCTACTCAAGCAAATATGAGTCAGAATGTAGGTTGTTATCCTGGAAATTTAAATAATTATAAAAGACTACAACCAGATGATGATTGTAATAATAACGGTGGAGATTACAATTGTAAAAGTTGGATAGCATTTAGTATTCAGTCTCAAGCTCAAGCAATTCCAGACAATGAATATGCTGATGCTAAAATTTCACATGATGTAGATATTTTAGGTATACAATTATCAGACATTAAAATACCAGAAGAGCTTGCAGACAAAGTACAAGGTTTTAGGATTTATTATGCAAACAGAAGTCACGCAGATAAAACTATATTAGGACAATCAATTTTAATTCCTGCTACTCAACACAATGCACAGATAGGTATTTGTCAAGAAACTAATAATAATGACGACGCTCTAAAAATATTAAATACTTTAAAAAATGAAAAAGAAAACTTTTGGAGTATAGACCCTTTTGGAAAAAGTATTACTCAGTATCCTAAATACCCTTCTATGCAAATTGCTTCTGGTAGTGGAGTTAGTACAACTACAGACGATTTTGGATATAAAGTATTTAGCTTCCATGATTTTAATTTGCTCAGAAGTCATAGTAGTATAGCTTCTGCAACACATATAGACTTACAATATAAAGTTAGAAACTTTGCTTGGAATGGTCCTAGAATAGAGCAAGAGAAGAAAATGGTATCGACTATAGAGACGAATAATAGTAGTATGATAGATGAAATAGTACAAGAGTGGGTATGGGATGCAGAGTTTAATTGTTATCAACAAGAAATAAAATCTTGTATTTTAATAGGTAATGAGTATAGTCCAATAAATAAAAGAGAACAACCTAGACTACTAACTCAAAAAGCAAAAACATATTTAGCTGGTGATACTATATTTGAGGGAGAACCTTTAGGGTTTGGATCTAAACTTTTTAATGAGTTTGGTGAAAGCTCTATAGTATTTGGATTAAAAGATAACCACGAACTTCCGGTAAGCTCGGCACAAAATAGACTTTATAATACAACAGGGTGGCCACATGGAAATAGTTTTCCTGATGCAGGGCAATACGGGGTAATAGGTCAAGGACTTCCAGTATTAACAAACCCATTACCATGGACAAGCGGTGGTAATATTAAGAGTCAAAACTTTGTTGCTAACTTAAAAGCATTTAAAACTGATGTATATAAATCTATTGATAGTCAAGACTTAGTGTGGACAGGCTTTGAAGTTTTAGGAGATGATTTAGAAAACTTTGTAATAAGAAATAATACTTTACAAGGTACGGGAGATACAATAGATATAGTTCCAGAGGGTATATTTGGAGGAGACACATACTTGTGTAGATATGGGGTTGCTACAGGATTAAAACCTAGTAATCCAAACCAAGACTCTAATCCAGAAAGAGCAGTAAGTTATCATATAGTAGAAAGCTCAGATAATATAAACTTTAGACATACACAAGATTCTAACAGTATGTATTTTCCAGGAACACCTGCAAGAAAATTATTAGAATATGCAGGTATTAAAGACTTTTCTAGTTTAGATAACTCTAGGTATAATGATAATTATTCTGAGTTAAATATTATTAGATCTCCATTTCCATTACCTTTAAGTCAATCTTTGAGAGAAGATTTTCCTACAAGAACGCATAGAAGTGCAAAAGCAGATACTACAAGTTTAATAGATAACTACAGAATATTTTTAGCTAATCAATTTAAAGACTTACCTAAGAACAGAGGGGATCTTTGGACATTATCTTCTTTTAATAACTTGATATACTTCCATATGCAGGAGAGTTTATTTGCAGCTAAGGGTAAACAATCTCTACAAATGAAAGATGGTAGTGAGTCTTTTGTAGGTAGTGGAGATATATTTGCACAAGAACCGGATGAGATAATACAAACATCAGGAGGATATGCAGGTACTAATTCACAGTGGGCAGCATTAACTACAAGGTATGGGTATTTCTTTGTAGACAAGGAGTCTCGTAAAGTATTTTTAATGGGGCAGCAACTACAAGAGATAAGTGCTATTGGTATGGAATCTTGGTTTAAAGATAACCTTAAGTTTGAGCTAGAAGACTATGGTCTTAAAAATGATTATGATAATCCTATATTAGGGATGGGGTATACTTCTATCTGGGACCCTAAGAACAGAAGAATCATATTAACTAAAAGAGAGTTTAAACCTACACAAGCTTTTAAAGATGGTTGGAATGCATCAGCAGTTAGTTTACCTTGTCAGTCTTATGCTGATGGTGTTATTAGATATAACTCAAATAAAAAAGTATATCAAATATGGGGACAAACTATGAGCTCAGGTCCTACTAATTGTGCATGGACAGACATAGAATTTAGTTGTAATTCAGGATACTTTGATTGTGCAGGATGGACTATATCATATACACCAGAAGCAAATACTTGGACTAGTTTTCATGACTACATACCATATATATATTTTAATACTTCTACAGATTTTTATTCTTTAACTGATAAATATGCTAGACCTGTAGTAGCAGCTACTAGCGGTACAACTTATGGTAATGCAGGTATATGGAAACATAACTCAGAAACAAATAGAGGTATACTTTATCAAGAGAATACTGCAAACACAATGTTAAATAGTGATTGGATAGATTTAGTAAAATATTACTTATTTGAAGTAGAGTTTATACATAATGAAGTTAAAGCAACTGATACTTTAATTTCTAATTTAAGTTATACTTTAGAAACATTTAATCAAAGTAATATAAGTGTTTTAGAACATGGCTTTACAGATTTCTTATTATACAATACAATGCAAATATCAGGTACTACAGAATTAGAGTATATGATAAATACAAGAAGAATAGGTAATAGTTGGACTATTAATAAATTTAGAGATATGGCCGCATTAAGTACAAGTACAGATACTTATTATATGTCAGCTAGTACTAATCTATTAGGAGGAACAAACACAGGAACTGTAACAACTTCTGATACAAACAACATGTTTAGCGTTGATGGTATGAGCGAAACTGTAAACACATCTTATATAGATTTAAACAAATCATGGGATAAACAAAGAAAGTTTACAGATAAGTGGGTAGGAATTAGACTAATATGTGATAATAAACAAAATAATTTATTAAATTTGTATTCTACATCTGTAGGTGCAAGAAAGGTACACAGATAATATGGCAAAAAAATCAAGAAAAAAGATACGTAAAAAAAGTAAATACGCTGTAGGTGGTACAATGTATGATACTAATACTATACCTGTAGGGCTACAAACTAAAAACTTAGTAGCAGAAGAAAGTAACCCTGAAATACTTAAAGCTAAACAACAAGAACTTGAAGAGCAAAGTAAAGCGTTAACAAGTAATGCTGAAGCTGCATCAGATAAAATTGCTGAAGATCAAATAACAGCAGATCAAAACATACAAGCAGCAGCAGCTGCAAGTGAAGGACAAGCAGACGCTATTGTAAGTACTGCAAAAACACTTGGAGATAAATTTGTAAAACCAGAGAATAGAGTTAATCCTTTAGCAGACGCTATGAGTGCTTATAGAGGCGTGCGATCAGTAAACTTAGCAGCAAAAGCACAAAAGGGTATTAATGCCGGAGTGCAAACACTTAAGCAAGCGCAACAAGGAGCTAAGGCCGTACAAATGGCTACTCAAGCTTCTAAGATACCAGTTGGTGTAGCTGCCCCACAAACTGTAAGTACTTTAGCAGAAGGAGCTAGAGGAGCAAGTGCAGTAGGAGCAGGATTAAAAAACTTTGCAACATCAGGGGCAGGTATAGGAACTATAGCAAGCCTAGCCGGTGCAGGAGTTAGTAAATTAACAGATGATAAAGATGCTACTACACTGACATTTGGAGAAGGCTCAGGTAAAGTACTGTCTGGCATTGGAACAGGATTGGGAGCTGCTGCATTAACAGGAATGGCTTTAGGTAGCGCAGTGCCTGTTATAGGTAATATAATTGGAGGAGTTGTAGGAGCAGGATACGGACTAATTAAAGGTCTAGCTGGAAGAAACAAAGCAAGGAAATTAAAAAGAGAACAAGATGCAGAACAAGATGCGTTTGTAGCAAAAACTAATAAATCTACAGGAAAGAGATTTGGATCTCAACTCTCTAGTGTACAGGCAGCAAAGCTAAAAGCAAAAACATTTTCTGGGTATAACCAAGGTTTTAACACATTACAAGTAAAGAAGGGCGGATTAAGACTAGGAATGCCGAGATATTAAAAATATAATACAATGAAAGAAACTATACTAAAAAGATTAAAAAAATATAACATGGGAGGTGACACAGGCAAGTTTGCGTCTTTAGGATTAAAAGGAATTAAACCTTTTCTTAGTGGTGCCGCGTCTAGAATGGCAGGCCCTCTTGGGTTAATGTTTGGATCACAAAGCTTAAATGCAGCAGCCGGTCAATATAAGCCACTAGATATACCAATGCCTAGCGGTGATAGAAGCGGAGATATGGTAGGATTTACTTCTATGATTCCTACTAACAACACTTCAAATGTAGATATAGGGGCTGTAAACTCTCAACTACAAGCTGCAATGGCTCCTAAATTCCAAATGGGAGGAGCACAACCATTACCAGGAGGTGTGATGGCTCCTATACCAGGAAGTGATGCAGTAGAGTTCATGGGTAATAAACATGATGAATCAGGTATGGGATCAGATAGTGGTATTATGGTAGATCAACAAACAGAAGTAGAAGATGGAGAAACTATGGATCAAGTTGTAATGAATAAAGGAGGAGCAAGAGATTATTTCTTTTCTGATCATTTAAAGAAAGGTGGGATGTCATATGCACAGCACCATAAAAACATATTACAAAATGGAGGAGGACAGCAAGAGGTTAACATGCTAGCAAAGATGCAAGAGAAGGCTGCTAATAGAGACCCTAAACAGGTAGCTAAACTAGGAGGTGTTGTAGAATATAATCAAGGAGGTATATTTAATAATTTACAAGACATTATGAATCAGTATCCTACTTATAGTGATCAACTAATAGATTCTGATCCTGATCCTCTTGGGACTGCTGCGTACACTGGTGATATGGCTATAACAATGCAAGAACAAGAAGCAATTGCTGAAAGAAGAAGACAAAAAATGGATGCAAGAAGACGTCCAATGATGGAAGGAGATATGAGAACTCTACAAAATTTACAGCTATTTGTAAATCAAGGAAGAGACCTTACTGGAGAACAGCAAATAAAATATGATGCACTTAATGCACTTTATAACCCAGCTTTTGATGTACAACAACCGGAAAAAGATGATAAAGATCCGTTTAATACAAAACAAATTGTAAAAGAAAATGCTCCTGAAGACTTTGCAAAACTATATCCAAAAGAAGCTAAAGAAGATGCTAAGGAAAAATCAAGACTTGCTAGACTTCTAAATACAACTATGCCTACACCAGCAAAGATAGGACTAGCTGCAGCATTTTTACCAGTGGTTGGAGCAATGCTTACTAAACAAAAAGATCTTGAAGAATATAAGTATACTCCTGGATTTGAAAGCCCTATAGTAGCAGGTAGAGTTAAGGGTCAAACATATGATGCCCCTAATCAAGACGCAGCTAGAGCAGCAGTATCTCGTTTATATACAGGACAAAACTTAGCGCTTGATAGAGCAGGTCTAGGCCCTGGAGATCAAAGTAATAGACAACTTAATTATAGTAAATCTTTAAATGCCTTGTCAAATATAGGAGCACAAGAGTCTAAAGATAGATTAACAGCTGAAAATTTATCTAAGCAAAGTCAACAAAAAGCAGAAATGATGAATGTACAAAACGAGTTAAAAGCTGCTAGTGTAAACGCACAGATGATACAAAGAGAAGCAGCTAGAAAAGCAGCAGTTGATTCCGCTAATGTAACGGCAAAAAATATGAGAGAGAGTGAAAAAATTAGTAATAGAATGACAATTTTAAATACACTAGGTCAAGGTATAGGAACAGTAATGGGAGATAAAATGGCATTCGATTCACAGGAACGAATAGCTAAAGCATTTGGTTCAGATGGTATATACCAAAGAGATATATTATCTAACTATTTAAAAAAGCAAAATCCTAATATGTCTGATGATGAAATTAATATTCTGACATTAGAAACATTAAATAAATTGAAATCATAAAATGGCAAAATACGAACTACAACCTATTCAATCAATGTACAGAGACACAGGATCTGTGCAGATTAATCAAATGAAAAGACAAGAGTTTTTATCTAATTTACAAGCAGATAATACTTTAGCTACGTCTGTTATGAATATGGAGCACATGGAAGAAGATACAGAAGCAATAAATAATCTTGCAGATACTTATAATAGTAATATTAAAACTAGAAGTCAAAGAAAAGATTATGAAAATTTAGGTATGAGTATTAATAAAGATGCTATGGATTTTGTCAAAGATTATAATCCTTATAAGAAAAGCTTAGATTTACATAAGGCGTACAAAACAAGTTTAGATGAAGATTATAAAAACGGTAAAATAACTGCAGAAACAAGAGATGGTAGAATGAGGCAGTCTAGAATGAATTATCAAGGAATACAAAAAACTGCATCAGGAGTAATAGATAGAGATTCTTATTTTAAAGGTGTAGGATATGTACAAGATGTTGACATAAATGAAGCTATTATAAATGAGTTTAAAGATGTAGATCCTAGAATGCTGGATTTAACAGATATAGAAACTTTAAGAGATGCGACGTTTAAAAATGTGTTTGATAAAGACGCAGGAAAAGCTGTATGGCAAGTACAAAGCGGAGATAAAATTGAGGGTGTACCAGATCATGTAGTAGACAAAGTTATGAATCTTGTAATGAGTAGGTCTGATGTTAAAAACACATTAGCTCAACAAGCTGAATTAGAAACATTTGATACGCTTGATCCAGAAAAAGAATTTACTGATATAGTTAAAAACTATAAGTCTCAAATTACTAAGTTAAAAAATAAAAAAGGCTTAGATAAAGATGGAGAGACAATAAGAGATAATTCCGTTACAAATTTAGAAGATTTAATTACTAACTTAGAAAGAATTAAAGTAGAAAATAGTACTATAACTGCTTTAAAAAATAATAGATATATTGAACTGCAAGGTAATTATAGAGACATGGCAACAGGTAAATATGCTTATGAAAATATAACAAGAGTTCTAAACTATAAATTATTAGATCCTGAAGGAGTAGGAGTAGGCAGTCAAGAAACTGTACCTACAGTTATAATGCAAGCTGGCGCACCAGATGCTTTATCTGCTGAGGCTATTGGAGGTCCTACTCGTATTGCTAAAGATAAATATATTGCTGAACAAGATGCAGTAATAAAAAGTGTTGTAGACAATGAAATCTATAGCACACTAGAAAGTCCTCTTCAATCTTTGTATAACGTTAATAGTGATGAAGAAATGGAATCTTTACTAACTCAGTTAGGGGACAATGCACCGGATAAGTCTATACTTATGAGAGATATAAACAAAGTTAAGCGTGCAAGAGATCAAAAAGATATTGTACTTAGACAGCTAGCAGAGGCTAAAGAACTAGTTAGAGGTGATCTTTCAGAACAAGAATACCATGAAAAAGAATCTAAAGTATATGAAAACAGAGGCTTTAAGCTTAACGATCCTCGAACTACCCATACCAATAGGAAACAAACTTTAATGTATACAGATATTAGAGATATAATGATTGAGGAAGGTGTAATACCTGAAGGTTCTACAATTTATGAAGCATTAGAAGCAATTTATTATGATCCAAATCCTGATGCAATTGGTGGTAGTGCATATAGTAGCTCTTTATCTGTACCTAGCGTTGCTAAAGTACTACATAAAAACTTACTAGCTAAAGGTGATATGTCACCTAATATTGATAAAAACCGATTAAATAAAAGTGATTTATCTTTACTTAATGTGCAGCATATTTTAAGACGGGCAAAAATTGAATTTACTAAGAACACGGAAAAAGATAGAACAGCAATAGAAAACGATTTAAAAGATGCACAGATTAAATATGATGGACAGGTAGATTTATCATTTGCAGATCCTGAAGATAAAACTAGAACTACTATACACAACGTTTTAAAAACAAGATCTTTACCTTCTGACGTACAAGTATTTGGATCTAATGGTGAAAAAATAGGATTTGGTAAATATATAGATAAAGAATTTGGAGATGCAAATAACTATAAAATAATATACGAGCAAACAGGTTTAGTAAACGTAGCTAGTCCTGATGGAAGCGCATTAATTAGAGTTGTAGTACAAGACTTAGGTAAGTCTAGTAAACAAGAACACACAGGTAAAACTAAATCTATCTTTATTAATGCTAATGAATTACAAACTCAAAGTATTACTAAGTTTACAAATGATGTTCCATATAAAGTAGAAAGACTTTGGGGAACTGGTAGAGCTGGAGATTTAAGAAAATGGCCTGTACCAATCTTTGATGGAAGTGTTGTATTTGATTATGCTAATGATGAGATTATAATAGATGGTAAACCATATACATCAAAAGTAGGTAAAGAAAAGTTAACAGAGTATATTAGAGAAAAAGAACTAAACGAGTATATATATTAATATGTCAATAATTGTAAAATTAAATAAGGAAACAAACCTGCCTGTATCAAAAGTATCTGAGAATTTTGACAATCCTTTTTATATAACACAGGATAAACTTAAAACTGTAGGAGATTATACTAGTCCTTATGGACAATTAGACCCTTTTGATTCTATAAATTTTACAAACATATACACTGATGATTTAAGTAAGTATAGAAAGTATGATGTACCTACTACAAGAAACTTTAATTGGGACGAACAAAGAGCTAAAAATCAAGGAACTGGAGAAAAGTGGCTTAATGGTTTTACTAAAGCAATAGTTACAACTGTAGGAGCTGTTACAGAAAATACTTTAGGAGTTTTATTTGGTCTAGGAGAAATGGCTTTTGGTTCAGGATATTACTATGATAACTTTATAGGTCAAAGTATAGATAAAGCTAATGATTGGATGCGTGAAGCTATGCCTAACTATAAGACCCAGGCAGAAGTAGATATGCCTACCGGGCAAAAACTAGGTACTGCTAATTTTTGGGCTGATACAGTATTAAACGGTGCAGGATATAGTTTAGGGTCTATTGCTACTATGTTTTTAACAGGTGGTACAGGCCTTATTGCTAGAGGAGTTAATTTAGCATCTAAATCTCAAAAACTTCAGAGTATGTATCAAGTGTCAAAAGCTATTACAACTGGTACACAACTAGCAGATAAAACTTTTAAAGCTTCTAAAGCAAAAGGATTACTTACTGCTGCTAATACTGTAGAAATGGGTTTGTATATGTCTTTAGCAGAAGCATCTGTGGAAGCAAGAGAGGCGCAAAAACAAGCATATGAAGGACTTGTAGAAAAAGAATTAGAAAGGCTAGACTTAACAAATGAAAGAGATCTAGGAGAAGAACGCCTTGCAAAAATACTAGAAGCATCATATGCTGCAGGTAATACAGATTTTATTACACAGCTCCCAGTATTAGCCGGTACCAATCTATTTATGTTTGGTAAGCAAGTAGCAGGATTTAAAACAGCATCTAAAATAAATAGAGATGTAGCTTTAGATGCCGCTACTAACCAAGTTATAAATACAGTAGGGCAACGAGGACTGTTTAGATCTGCATTATCTAGATTAAAACCTTTTGCTCAGGGCTCTTTAACTGAAGCATTCCAGGAAGGATGGCAGTTTGCTAGTAAAGTAGGAGCAGTAGATTATCACACAGATAAATATTATAATTCTGGATTTGAAGATGCAACTGAATCTATACTACAAGGGCTTAATGAAACATTTGGAACACAAGAAGGTTTAGAGTCTATGTTAGTTGGAGCTATAGTAGGGGGAGGTATTTCCGGTGTTACTAGCGCAGTGCAAAGACCCTATGCTCAAAGAAAAGAAAAAGCACAATATTTAACTGATCTTTTAAATGGAGGGTTTTTAAAAAATGCTGCTAATAAAGGACAAACAGCAAATGCAATGACAATAGCATTGCAGCAAATGGAACAGGCAAGAGAAGCTGGTGATATAAAAAAGTTTAAAGATGCACAAAATAAACTTATTACTTACAATGCATTTGAAGCATTAGAAAATGGAGGATTTGATGTATTCATGGAAAAGCTAGATGATGCAGCGTCTTTAGAAGATGCAGAGTTTGCTAAAGCTTTTGGATATGATCCTACAAAATCTATAGAAGAACAAACAAGTACTCCTAGTAATCCAGCAGGTAAGTCAAAACAAGATATAATAAATGGAGCTAGGAAAAAATTTAAAGCTTTTAAAGAAACCTATGATAGTATAAACGAAGAGTTTCCTCCAGCAGACAGAACAACCGGTCTTCCTAGAATGCGTATGACTCAAGAAGAAAGAGACGCAGAGGACACTGTTTTCAATAATAAAGAAAACTTACGTGCGCAGCTTATACTAAACATGTCTAACATTAAAGATAGAAATAGAAGACTTAAAAGTATAGGTGATAACATGCAAGCTTTACTAGAAAGCTCAGTTAATTTAAATAATGGGGCTGGTTTAAACATGAAATACACTTTAGCATTACCTAACTATGGTAAAGAAAGCGCTGAAGATTATAATGCTACAGAAGAATTAGGACTTACAGCAAAACGTCTTAGAGAAATAGATACTATGCTTCTTAAAAACAATGTAGATCCTAAAATAATAAAACAGTTTAGAAAAAATGCTCAAGATTATTTAGGTTTATTAGCTCAAAATAATAAAGCTGTTGAAGCACATATAAGACTTAGTTCAGACAACTTTGAACAAGCAGAGTTTCAAAAAGAAGTAACAAAAAATGTAGCTGCTGCAAAACAAAGAGCAAAAGACTCCGAAAATAAAAAAGCTGTTGAAGAGGCTAAGACTAGTGAAGAGGTTAAAAATAATGTAAAAGATCCTCAAGGAGAAGCAAAAGTAGATGCACAAAAAAAATATAATGAGCTTAAACGTGAAGAAGATGAGGCAACAATTAAATATTTAGATAGAGATAAAGGCCTTCCTGTAGCTAATAGACTTAAACTACTTAAATCTATAGACACTTCTAAACTATCAGACACAGAGAGAGCAGGACTAGTTAAAGCAATTGATAGGCTAGAAAAAATAAATAAAACAAACGAAACTACAGCAGCAGAAGTACAAGAAGATCCAGATGAACAGTCAATAGCAGATATATTAGAACAAGAAGAAGATGTAACTGAGCAAGAAACTGCGCCTCCAAAAAGAAGAGTAATATTAGACACTGATCAATTAGAAATTTTTGATGATGTTAGTGTAGAAAACGATAATGCAGAAACTCCTGTTTTAGGTTTAGAACTAGCAGTAGATCCTACTATGTGGGTAAGCGAAATGAAAATAGGTGTAGATGAAAATGGCGTGCCTGATGGATCAACCGGTGACACTGTAAATGGTAAACCTATATTAATTAGCATGGATCCTTTATTAGGGGATGTAACAGGATTAGAAGTAGAATTTGTAATAATAGAAAATGATTTCTTTGTAGAAAACCATAAAGGGAAACCAACAGAGATTGAACAAATACCTATATATGTAAAAGTAGGAGATACAATAGTAGGTAAACTACAAGCAAATAAAAGTGAAGAAAGAAAAGCACTAGTACAAAAAATAAGAGAGGCTGAAGCAAAAGTAGATATTGGACGTATTACTGAGGGAGGTGGATTAGGTGCAATTACAGATACTTATAATAAAGAAACAGAGACTAAAGGATCTAGGGTATACGGAAAAGAAAAAGTTAGTTATGAACAAGTTGAGAAGTTATATGCAGATATACTTGATAGGATTCAAAAAAAATCTAATGCTAATAAAGTACTTCGTAGTAAAGGTAAAAAAACAATAACAGCGCAGTCAGTAATAGATGATATAGTACAAAATTATATTAATAATACTCCTTTACAAATGATGCCTATAGGAAATCCTGGAGTAGATTTATTAAAAAAATATATTAAAGAGCAAATTGAAGGACAAGAATCAAAACAAAAAGTTACTACAAAAATAGCAGGAGTGGTTGCTAATAATTATAACAATGCTGTTTTATCAGAAGCTGCAAATACTAAATATTTCTTTAATATAAAAGATGTAATAGGTAATGGTAAAACTGAAAATGTACTACTAGCATTTACCGCAGGAGGAACCTCTGCTTCTGCACAACCAGACGTTATACAATGGAAAATAGCAACGGTTAGTGAAGAAAAAAATCAAGCAGATTTACCTCAAATAAGAAGAGAAGCACAGCGTGAACAAGCAGAGGGAAGAATGGATCAGATAGCTGTAGTTGTAAGGCCAGAAAATGTACCAGGCGGTAAGGCAAGAGTATACATACTAAGCACAGCTAATCTATCTCCTGCATCAAAATTAAAAGTGTTAGATTTAATAAGAGAAAAGAACTATGATACAGCTAGACAGATTGTAGCAACTAGTATAATAAAAAGTAGTAGTAATCCTAGACATTTAGACTTTAGTGCTTTTGAAAACGGAGATAAATATATAGTGTACTATAGTCCTAAACTTAGAAAGCTTATACGTATTAATGAAAATGAGATGGTTAAAGCTTTAGACAACAATAAAGCATTTTTTGATCTTGTAGAAGTAGTAGATGCATCAGGTGATAATACTACAAGAAGTAGGTATGAAAGTAAAGGTAAACGAGATACAGAGAGTTTAAAATTTAATTTAGCAGAAGACTTTGCAGTATTTTTAAATAATAAAAAATATCACGTAGATAAAGGGTTTGCTAATAGTACAGAAGAATATACTAGTCCTACAAATCCAAGTAATACTTATGATAACTATCAAGAATATTTATTTAGTAGTCAAGAAGTAGGAGATAGAGTAGAAGGAGATGGGCATTTTTCTATACTTAGTATTGATGCTGTTAAGATAGGTGAAAGTTTATTTAATAATCCTAAAGTTACATTTGAAAGAGGTGATATATTAGGAGAAACAAAACAGGAAATTATAGATAAAGAGGAATTAAAACCAGCAGTTTCACAAAAAAGTAGTGAGGTTGAAGTTGTAACTTATAAAGGTACTAGATATTCAGTTGATTTTAAAATTGGTAGTGGAACAATAACAAATTTAAAAACAGGAAAAGTTTTAGAGGCAGGAGTTTCTTCTGCTATAGGAATGGCTGTTGTAGAGTTAGCAATAGCTCAACAAGAATCAAAATCAACACAAAGTAAAACAGTATCTCCGCAAGGGTTTAAAGATAAATTTAATAAAAAGAATTGTAAATAATGAGTTGTAGAATAGAAAACGGCAGAGCTATACTACCTAACGGTAAAGATTCAAAACTTTTAAAAGATTTAAGAGATGCTGTAGGGTCTAATGCAGAAGCAGAAGCTATGTACGAAAGTATATATGGAGAAGAATTTAAAAAGTTCTATGGGTTTGATTTTGAAAAACAAGATATATCACAAATAGAAAGATTTGCTAACAACTTAGATGAAAATAATGAGCCTAGATTATTTGCTGGTATAGGCATCTATGAGTTTTTAAATAGTAAAATGAAAAGTTTTCCTGTTTCTATGGTAGATAAACAACAGAGTAGAGTATTAGATCTAAATAGAACAGAAGTAGAAAATGCAGAAATACAATCAGAACTTATAAATACTCTTATAGGATTTACAAATACTTTAAAAATAAAAGCAGGAGTTGATAATGCTGATATTATATTTAATACTTTAAAAGATAAAACTTTATTAGCAGCATTTAATAATACTATAAACATTGAAAAAGCTAAAGAGTTATTTAAAATTCTTAACATGGGTGAGAATGGCTATGATAACTTTATAAAAAAGATAGAAGAAGAAAATATAAGTTTAGCCCCTATGTTTGATGTATTTATAAGTGCATATGATCAGTGGGAATCTAAACAAGATGCGTTAGGTAATACACAAACTATAGGAGTTAGAGACATATTAAAAGATAGTTTCTCTAGGTATAATATGAGACTACGAAATGGAGAGTCTATACTAGAAGAACTAGACGACGAATTTGTAAGAGTATACAATAACTCTAGATTACAAGATAATCCACAAAACAAACTATCTGCAAAAGCAAAAGCTATTTTAAGTAAT
>Ga0098060_1000700_pt1 | contig 14479 bp, 13 predicted proteins | sample 21_taG_FD_77063 | JGI IMG/M metagenome (GOLD analysis project Ga0098060, IMG submission 77063) | Marine viral communities from the Subarctic Pacific Ocean - 21_ETSP_OMZ_AT15319 metaG | ecosystem: Environmental > Aquatic > Marine > Oceanic | place: Pacific Ocean | collected 2015-01-19 | reverse complement strand
GAGTGTAAAAAATAGTCCCATTTTCAGTTGAGCCTGTTACAGCTTCGTCAATCGTTGTACTACCACGAGGAACGGTATATCTGTAAATGTCATTTCCACCAAAGTTAATAGTATCAATCATTTGCTCACTTGTGCCTGTTGCACTAGAATAATCATATGAAGTTATTTGGTCGTAAACAGAAAAATATAAATATCTCACTCCGCCACTTGACCTGTTACAATCTAAGCCCCTACCTTTTGTTAATGCTGCGCATGCCATATTTTAATTGTTTTAGAGTTAAAGGGGGCTTTCACCCCCTTTTATTTATTTTATTTATGATACAAGAACTACGTCAGCTCCAATACCTACTTGGCAACCTCCTGAGTATCTAGCTACCACTCTCATATTGTCTGATCCATCTAAAGCAGCCATATCCATCAAGCTTATTCTAGTTTGGTCGCTTAACAAGTCAGTTCCAAAGAATAAGTTAGATTTTTCTGCTGCTACTAAAACGTCATCTGACATTCCTGTACAAACTGCCAACTTGATTCCTTCAAATACTGCATCATAATCTCCATTCATAGAATAAGCATTTACATATCCTAAAGTTGAGATAGCTGAAATGTATAATCTGTAAGACTTTGGACTCATATAAATGTAAAGATCTTCTTTTGTATATACATTAGTTGGAATATCTGCTGTACAGTTTTGTAAGTTTGTAATAATGTTACCTGCTGTATACGCTGTTCCTGCTCCACCTACATTAGCTACATCATTTACTGTAGCATCTGCAACTAAAATCCCTACTGCTGCTGCAGGCGTTACAAATCCTGTCCATTCTCCTGCGTCACCTACATCGCCATTCCAAATATTATTTTCTGTTGAGTCAGCTATAATTTCACCTAAGTAAGAAATTACATAGTCATCAAAAGATGCAGGTGGTGGTGCTCCTGCTCCTGCTCTCATTTGTAATGCCTCCCAAGAATCCAATAAATCTGCCTTACATAAGTCAGTATTGATTTGTAGATTTTTAGGTGTTAATACATTTTCTGTTAATGCTAAAGTACCTGCAGTTGTGAAATTACAAGTTGCATCTACTACCATTCCTGTAGCATTCATTTTCTGAATGTTACTCTTATATTTGATATTTTCTATCATAGTCAAGAACTCCATAGAAGTTGCTTGTCTTAATGCCGCAGAGATGTAAAATCCTGCAGCTTTTCCTGCATAATTACTAGTTGTTGTTAATGCCATTTTATTTTATTTATTTAAGTTATATATGAATTGTTCTCTTTTTGTTAGTTTTTTATAATCTGCTTTTGACAAACTAACTTTTTCAGAACTAAATTTATTTGTATTTATAGGAGCTTCAGCAGGTTGTTCTGCAAGTTCCGTTTTAAGTTTTTCGTTTTCAGCTTTTATTGCTTCCACTTCTTCGGCTGAAAATTCTTTTACTTCTGTGGTCTTTATAGTTTTAGGATTTGTAGATGGCTCTTCAGTTTCTTCTGCCATTTCTTCAACATCACCTTTTTCACCAATTTCTTTCTTAATATCTGATACAGCATCTTCCAAGTTTTTGATTCTTTTTTCCATACCCTCCCAATCATCAACTGATGCTTCGTCATCATCTTCACCTCTGTCTTCACCGAGTTCTTCTTTTTCTTCAGGTGCTTCTTCTTTTTCTTCCGTTTCAGACTCAATAACTTCAGCTACAATACCTTCTTCTTCTACACGAAATGATACGCCTGTGTCCGTTTTGTATGTTCCTACAGGTAGCAAGATTGTAGTGCCATCTTCCGTTAAAACAGATATATCCACTCCTGCTTCTAATTCTTCAGCAGTAGATACGAAAATTGTGCCATCGTCTGACTTCGCTTGCCAAGCCAATTTCACTTCTTCGTCTTTGCTAAGACCAAGAGCTACTAATATTTGTTCTTTTAAATCCATAGTGTTCTTTTTTTATATAATAGAAAATTTAGTTAATTATTTGATTTTGTAATTATTTCATTTAATGCTTTTAGGATCTCTTCATTAGTTGGTGCTTTTTCAGACATCTTTTCCATCTTATCTGTAAAGTAACCTTCAATGCTCAATCCTCTCAAAGAGCCATCTTTTATCTTTGCCCATAAGTCATCATTCTCAATTCTCATTTTAACAAACCAAGTTCCATTTGGTAAATCAAATCCGTACAATTTAGACTTATCCATATCACCTTCTTTTATCCAAGACTCAACAGTTAAAACTCCTGATACTCTATCTTGGTGTTCATAGGTAGCTTTATGGTGGTTATTATGTTTCAAGTAAAGTTCTGAAGCCTTTCGGACAGTTTCTTTTGAAAAATATACATAATATTCTGAGTCAGTATTTGCATCATATCTGAAAATCTGCTTATTTGGGATTAAAGCAGGACTGACTACAATTCTTTTGTCCTCATCTACTTTAGCAAAAGTCAAGTTATTCTTAGACTTATTAAAGTAAACAAAGTCCTGCTCAATGGCAGGTGCTGAAACTAAACTAATTGCGTCAATAGCAAGTTCTTGTGAATCGTTATCAATTACAAGTTCAACTATTGAGGTAGTTTTCATTTCTTCATAATGGTGGTCAGGATTTGCTTTTTGACACTCTTCTAAAGTATCGTATTCACATTCTCCTGTTTCACCCCATTTATATTTTCCTTCTTTGCATTTTGTACAAGGCATAGTATATAATAGATTTTGTTATTAATTATTTGATTTGTTAGATTGTAGCTCTACGTCTTATGTTAGCTAATTGGTTTTGGCTGTTAGTCATTTCGTCTGTTACTACAAAAGCTTTGATAGGTTCAGGAGCTGTTCCACCTGTTAAGTCAAATTCACCTGACATCATTTGAGGTGCAGGAACTTGTTCTGTAGTTGTAGCAGGTGCTGTTATATTCCCTCCACCACCACCTCCACCACCACCACCTGCTGAAGTAATAGCTTGAACATTTTTAATACCTGCAGCAACTGCGGCTGCTGCTGCAACCCCTCCTAAAACAGGTCCGACTACAGGAATCCCTGCCAAAGAAGCATAAGATGCCTGTGCTGATTTATAAGTATCTATGGTGGCTTGAACAATAGCTGCTGCTTTTCCTGCGGCTGTTTCTTCACCTAAGATTTCAGCTAAAGCTCCTGCTGTACTGTGAGCAATATTCATCTTTTCCTTAGCTGTCATATCTGCCCACTTAACTTCTTGGTCTGATAGCTGTTGAAATGTCCTTGTAGCGTCTTTTACTTTCTTTTTGTCATCAGTTGCATATTTTTTATCAATAGCATCAAGTTCGGCAGCGTATGCTGCTTTTAAATCTACCAACATAGCAGAGCCTTCTTCTTCACCTGCAATCAGACTTTCCCATTTTTCTTGTGCATCTAGTATTTCATTTTCTTTTGCAGTTCTTTGAGATGCATAAAACTCATCTAATGCTTCAGCTACATCAGTTATTTGTTTATTAAGTCTATCGGCTTCCAAGTCCATTAATTCCTGAAGTGCAGCTTTTTCTGCTTCTATTCCATCAAGTCTTGCTTGTTCCCTAGCTTTTTGTTCTGCTGATATTTTTCTTTGAATACCATTTAATTGTCTAGCTAACATTTTTTGCTTAGTAAACGATTTTGTTTCTAGCTCTATCATTTTAGCTTTTTCTTCTTGTAATTTTCTTTCATCTTCGGCAGTACTATTTGACATATTCTTTCTTTCTTGTGCTATTCTAACACGTTCTGCCTGATTATCAATTTCTATTTGTAATAGATTTTTTTCTACTTCTACAGCATCTGTCAGGGCTTTTTTCCTTTCTTGTAATGACTTCGTTTCATCTGTAGCTATTAACCTAGCTTCAGCTATTTGCCTCTTCATCTCTGCCTTTATAGTAAGCTGATCCTTTTCTACATCTCTTAACTTCTGACTTGCTTTTTCTAACTTACCTGCAGCCTCAGTTTCTTTAATCATTTCATCTGTAATACCTTCAAAATTATCTTTAATTTCAGATAGTGTTTCACTTAATGGTTTGTTGAATATACCTGTTATGATTTTACCCATACCTGCTATCCTATCCTTTACGACATTAAAGGCTGCACCTATCTTAGCTAGTGTAACATTTAGCTTGTCCATACCTTCTTTGGTGGAAGTTACATAAGTTATAACACTTCCTAAAGCTAAAATAAATGCTCCAATACCTGTACTTAAAAGCCCCATTTTGATACTTCTGAACATTACTTTTCCTGAAGCAGTAATTTGTCCAAATGACTTTTTAATACCATTTAAAGAAACTCCCATAAATGAGAAATTTCCGATACCATCTTTTATCTCTTTGTTAGCTGCTTTTTGCTCTGCAGCAAATTTCTTAGCGGCTTCTGCTGCGGCTTTTTCTTCTCTTGTTAAGTCTTTTAATTCTAGTTTTGCACCCTTAACTGCCAACTTTACTTTTTCAATTTGTTTACCAACTCCTGACATATGATGTTCAAAAGTTCCTTTTCCAAGTTCTTCTTCACGCTTCTGTAATCTTACAAGTTCTTTTTCTAAGTCTGATACTTGGTCTGCTTGTTTCTTTACTAATGTATTCACTGACTCTACTGTCTTCTGTTTATTTTCTAAAACTGTAGTTGCTTCAGATTCCTTAGCAATAGCTTTTTCAGTTGATTGGATAGAATCGTCAATTGCTTTTGTATTTTCTTTTTCAATTTTCGTTAATTCTTTTATAGATTCTTTCTCTATATTTATTTGCCTAGTTGTTTCAGCAACAGCTTGTTGTTGCATTATCAAAGCATTATTGACTTGCTCAAATTGTTGTACTCCTTCTTTTGTTACAATGTCTTCATACTTTGGCATCTGCCTTTGAAGATCCTTTAATTTAGATAATGATTCTTTTTGTTCGGCTAATACTACATTTAATCCTTTTAATGCATCTTCTGCTCTTTCTATTGTTAGTGCATAGTTTTTAGTATCTTCGGTAACACCTTTGATGTTACTTTTTACGTTCATTACAAGTTCTTCTGCCATATCTTATTTTTTTATAAATTCTAAAATAATGTCTATTTTTCTTTTTATCTCATTCATATCATCTGCATTCTTTTCGTGATACCGAGAGAATTGGTTTTTTACTTCATATAAACTAAATACAAGAAACCTATATAAAGCATATAAAGCTCCTAACAACAAGACTAATGGTAGTCCATATCCTTCTATTAATTGTAGTATTTCACTCATTATTATAAAGTAACCCCTGTTTTAATTTGTGTCATTCTAATTGTAGATGCCCATTCTAGTGTCATATCGGCTGCTCCTTCTACAGTCTGCAAAAAGTTTGTGCCTGATACTGAATTTACAGGACTCCAACCTGTAGTTACACCTTTACCTGCAGGTGATGTTCTTGACCTTTCTATGCTTAATGTCCCTGATGCATTTTTTACCACCCCTCTTTCAACCCAAGACTTGTAATCACCTACTGATCCTGAGCCTGAAGATCCTCCAACTCTTACTGCTAAAGTTTCTGACTGAAAATATATAAGCGTATTAGTAGGCACTACAAAATAGCTATCTGTAATGCCATTTAAGTAACTGTAAACTACACTATTATCTGTAGTTTGCCTTCCATACATTAAGTGAATAGATTGTTTAGGTGCTACATAATGAGATGTATACCTTACTGATACGTCAGATATTGATCCTGTAAAATTACTTGTGCTTCTGCCTTCTATATTTAAAACTTGAGCAGATGATGTAATATTCCTTGTATAAGTTCCTGCTGCAGAGTACCAAGTCTGTGTTTCACCACTCATATAAACTGCGACTTCACCTGATACATAATCTTCATTAATAGTAAAAGTGATTTCTAAATCTCTTGATGTAGCAGAAGAAAAAATAGTTTGTGAAGTTACATCTGAACTACTTGTACCTACTAATTTATAATTGCCAACAGCCCAATCTGCACCTACAGTCCAAGCTGAAGTAGTTATCGGAAAAGTGCCATCAGTTACTGCATCTAATAAAGGGTTTGTTCCTGCAGCTCCTGAGTTCCCACCTAAGACAATTGAGTTTGTAGCTGTAACCTCACCAAAAGTACCAAAGACGTTAGCATTATCTACATTTTCAGCAATAGAATTGTTATTCCCAACTACTATATTATTTCTTGAGTTTCCACTAATAGTATTTTGTGAACCCATTACATAACTATTAGATGCACCAATACCTAGTATATTGCCTTGTCCATTTACTGTATTATCTTCATCTCTTAGGCTTTTCTGAATATTGGAAGTGTATGGAAAAGCCCTACAGGTATTTGTAGCTATATCAAAAGTGTATCCATAAGCTCTACAAAGACTTTCATTTGGTGTAAGTTCATTACCTAGTTTATCTGTAAATGTTACAAGTCCTAAATTATTGATTGATAATGGCTTTGCAGCTACATTAGGTTGGGATATTGGAGTGACAGGTGGATAGTATTTAGAAGCCATTATATATAATTTAAAAGTATTAGCTCAACAGTTGCAAAGTCATTTGGTTTGTAGTCAATTTTATTTACACGATATACTCTATTCTTAATCATTACTTGGTCGTTGAATTTAAAAGTATTTATGTCACCTGCATTAAGATTAATTTTAACTGTAACAACTCTTGTATTAGAGTCATAAAGTTCTGAATAGTATGGCATCCAATACATTTGAAAGAGGTTATTTGGTACAGGTGCCCAAGGTGGTATTAATTGACAAGCCCCAAAATTAAAATCATTACTATATGCAGCACTCGGTGTATCTGTTAAGTGACTAAATTGTAAATACTGAGTCTTTATAGCTCCTTGAACTCCATTCTGTTCAGGTACATAATAATCACTACCTGATAAATATGTTTTACCATTATCATACATAATTCTTGGACTATTTGCAAATCCTTCAGTTTCTCCGTCCTCACTCATAGCATAGATAGAAGGAACTACAAAATCAGCATATTGACTCATCAAAGGTTTTATTACTGTAGCTGCAAAAGGTTCTGCTACTACTTCGTCTTCACCTGTTAATAATGTCAATCCGTAAGAATATACAGCATCAAAAACTTTACTTCCGTATAAATGACCTTGGACATCTCTTTTGTAAATATTAAAAACATAATCATCATCATCTTCAACATATTTAAAAATAGTCTTTCCTTTTAAGTCTGATAATGGTGCTATTTTCATAGTTGAGTAATCTACCTTATCTGTCCAATTATGAGTAATACCTCTTTTGTCTAAAGTACTTCCACTACCTGTCTTTACAAATATATGTTCATACGTTTCTATAATTAAGTTGTTAATGTCATCAGGATCAGGAATAGCAATAAGATTGAACATAGTCATTATTCCTTTTAAGAACTCCCATTGATTTATATCTGCTCTTGCAGAATCTAAAAGAGTGTAGACTTGTGTTGATTCATTATTGTAATTAAGTATCTTCAGATATGAATTTGCAGCAGAATTATCAATACCCCAATTACCGATAATTTGGTCGCCAAACATTTGCATCTCTATATAGTCACCTACTTGTAGCGTAGTACCAAAACTACCTGTAAAGGTAAATATGCCTAATGTGCTTATGTCATTTCTTTGTAGCTCTTCCAATAAATTTCCATATTTATCAAATTTAGCAATTCGCATACCCCCTGTTCCTCCTCCAACTATCCCACCTAATTCATCACAATATACCCAAAATTCACCACTTACTTCTAAATTAGGAACGTCTGACACAAACCTGTAATTTGTATTGTCCCATAAATCAGTAACACCACCATAATTTGTAGGCAATGCAATAGTTACCCACCCGCTATTGCTACTAAGCGATTGGTCAGAAGTAGCTTTTTGGTAACAAAAATTCAATCTAACAGGAGCTGCACCCCACGCTTCAGCACCCCAATTAAAATCCATAAAAAGTTTCTTAAATAAAGTGGTGTCAAAAAAAGTTGACGTGTAAGTAAAAGGTGAATCAGCAAAGATCCTTTCAACTAAATATTTTATGCTTATCCAAGGTCGAAAAGCCTGTTCTAAATTCTGCAAATCAGTTTGTCCTGCTGTTCCTAGTATTCCATTAGATACAGTCATCTGATGATTCCAATCTACAAAAGGATATTTTATCGTCTGAGTATTATGACGAAAACCTGATGTACCTGAATTTGTCCAAGTCATTCCTGAACCTGTCCACCCCCAACTTTTTTCAATCTGTGTTCTATTATAATCGTGTTCAAGTTCTGCAAATCCTAAGTCTTGAAATGTCCTGTCTTTTAAAGTATCAGATAGCGCTGTAACTTCAGCATACAGATTTACATTATAGCTAGTTTCTCCATTTTTCTCTGTAATATCTAGCATTCTCATATATCCTTCAAATATTAAAAAGCCATCTTGTTTGAGTACAGCTTTTGTTCTTTTTAAAGGATTAAATAAAATTGAGTTTCCATCTACATATCTTGTTATTTCAAATACATTATCAAAGATCAGATTGTTTCTTTTTGTAGCAGGTAGATTAAAAGCCTTTGAATAAGATTGTACTTTCTCAGCAGCGTTCTTAAAGTTATCTACACTCAAAGTCAGAGGTATATCTTCATCTTCATATAAGTCACAAATAACTGAGCCATTACCTATATTGTTAATCGTACTTACAGGTTGATTCGGTGCACCTTTTACAGAAACTGATGCTACAATACAGGGATTAGTTGTATTTGCATAATCAAGTAACAAAATACTATCATTTTGACTTGGGGCAGTAAATTGTACTGTAGCTTCATTACTAACAGGAACAGCTACAACAGAACTACTTAATGTAGTATTGTCAAATATTTTTACAGTAATACTTTGAGGTGTTAGACCCGGATTCCAAGTTATTTTTACATCATATAAAGCTCCTGCTACCAATCCACTTAATTGTTGAAAAACAGAATTGTATCCATCATAAAAAAGAAGATAGTTATTCATTCCATTTAATGCACCATCAAGAGAGTTTTGCGTACCATACCAAGTGTTAGGTATCATAGTTGGAGCAAATTGTTGAATAGATTGTTGAGCTTGTTGTAAGACAGCCGTTGTAATAGTTGTAGCTGATGTACCTATTGATGAAAAATTTGTAGGATAGGATAGCATTTCTGTTACAGGTACAGAAACAAGTGGATTAACCACCCCATCATACCATTGTGGATATACTGTTAGTTGTACTGACATTAGATAGACTGAGTTTTTAAGATCCTTGTTTTTTCTACTTCAAAAGTATATTGAATAAGTTTATCATTTGCTACTGTTTTCTTAGTGAAACTTTTTGTTTTTAAAGTACAAGGAGTTACATAATCTTCAAGTAGTGCGCTTGGTCTAGAGCTTGATGGGGGCATAGAGTATGTTCTTGCTCCTGAACCTTCTTTTAATATGTAAATTTCAGGGCTATTTATAAGCTCTTCAAACCACTCTGAGTGTTCTTCAGTTAAATAGTCAGTATTCATTTTAATAGTTTCTGTCGCATTTACTCTGAAAGTCTTTTTACCACCTTTGTATCCATTAGGCATATAGTAACCGCTATTCCAAGTACCTCTTAGTTGTTCATATGTAGTTCCTTTAGTAGCTATTTTCTTAACTGACTTTTGATTAAAAGTAAAGTAATCCCACGCACCCCATTGATTTAGCCACGTGAGTCTGATAGGTTCGTAGCCTTTTAAATTTGGACATAATATATTTATTGTCCTTGCATTTGTCAAAACTGTATTGGCAGCATCTTGTAATGTTATGACATATGATTTAACCTTTCCTGCGACTAATTCTGTATTGAAAGTGTCCCACCAAACCCTAAGCTGACGTGGTCCTACTCCAACAAATAACATTCTTTCGTGATTTGCTTCTGTTACAGGATTTGTATTTGGCGAATAACTTACACTTGAATTTCCATCATAAGCTCCATTAAGATACGTTCTTAATAAAAAATCAGTACCTAAAGAAGAACCATTGCCATCATAGTCATCATACATTGTAATAGTCATATGATTTACTACGTTATTATATCCACCTTCATATGATAAACCTTTAGGAAAAAATGCCATAGTCATATAGTCCTTATTTGTACACCATTGAGTATTCGGTGCATTGGTTAGAAAGTTACCAACATAGGAAGGTCGAAGGATAAAATCTTCTGTATCTATTCCAAACCCAAACACCTCAACTGTATATCCGTCAGATTGATATAACACATCACTATTTTTAGCATAACCATTAAATCCTGTAAAATCAGCTCCAAGTACAAGAGCAGTTTGTACTATTGCGCCACTGTTATCTGAATGCTCTGTATAAAAATGAGCAGTACAAGCAACTACTGAGTTTGTATTAAGACAATATTTGTCAATTAAATGAATAGGAAAAACATCTGTGGCATATTTATTTTTGAAACTTGCGTGTTTACCTTTTGATAGATTATCTGCTTTGACATAGTTATTAAAAAGTGTACTAATATCAAATATTCCCATACCTGCATTATTTGGTGTAGTTTTAAATTCACCAATCGGCTCTCCGTCAATCCAAAGTTTACATACAAACTTTACATTTTGCTCGACTGCAACAGCAAGTTGACATGATGCTGCAATAATTAGTTCTTGCCCTAAAGCTGTATATGGAAAAGGAATAGTTTGTCTTGTAACTGTAGTATGTTGTGCCATCTTATTTAGTGTAAGTTGTTATGTAATTTTGTATGTCTAGTTTCAATACATCTAATATTTGTTCTTTTAGTTTTATGTATTCTACTCCTAAAGGTTTTTGAAAAAAGCTCAGGCTTTTAATCCCCCTAGTTTTAATCTTTTTACTTATGTAAATAGCTAGTCCTGTAATATATCGTCCTGTATTTTTATCTCTGCCTTTCTTCATTCCGTGTCCTTTGATTCCTTTCTTTTTCACCCACTTAGAAAGTATGTCAATAGGTGGACCTTTAGTGGTGTAACTGTATGAGCTTTTTCTAGTCTTACCTTTAGCATCTGTAAATGAGTGACTCACTTTAGTTCCTGAAACTCCTTCATCTAAATAAGTTCCATAATCATTCATATAGAACATAGTATCAAAGCCTGTAGCTGTTGGCACTACTTTCACTCTAATTGACTTGCCTAAAGCAGTATCACCTTTTTGGTTTTTTAGACTTTTTTTAGCTTCATCTACAACCTTATCACCAAAATCCTGTAGATATTTTTCAAGACTAGGTGTTTTCATTATTCAAGCCCTACAAATATTTCTACTCTTGGATTGTAAGAAGATCCTACAGGCTTAACTATCAACCATTGTATATCTTCCATTGTTCCAAATGAAGGTGCTTCATCAGCTTCAGCTAAAGCAATAGCTGCAGCTTGGAATAAAACGTGAGAGCCACCTGCTCTAATTGTTACTTGATAATTTGTATTCGTTGTAACTACTGCTAATTCTATCTCAGCATTTGCATCAAGATTCGTGACACGTATGTACTTCGTTCTATCTACATCAATTGCCCCTGCTTCAGTATGAGGGGTTGTAGCAAATACTGCTACTGTTGTTTCTTGTGAATGTGCACAAGTTACTATTCTTTCAAAGACATCATTTATATCTGTCGTTGTTACCGCATTACTTGAACCTCTTGTTGATCCATTTAAAGCTACTTGGTCTGTTATTGTTGTTACTAAGTCTGCCATATTATAATTTTATTGTTATTTTAAAAAATCCGATTTCTATTCTATATTTTCCTATTTTAAATTTCATTAATATCCTGAACCTGTTCCTGTACCTGTTTTCATAGGAATAGTACAAGCTTGAAAGTCATTTTGCACTAAGACTCCCATATTAAATACCCACCCACAACAAAGATTGTCAAACCTTTCTTGAAATGGCTCTATTGAAAATTGGTCATCTGTAAAGTAGAGGGGTGCATTAATATCATCTACATCTATTAATGATTGTTGTGCTGAATGTCTAAGCATTCCAATAAAGTCAGTACAGATTTGTAAAGTTTCATTAAATACATCTTGTTCATTACTTAAAGTCTTATACAGTTTTGTAAATGTATTTTTTGGTGACATTATTTTATCTCTATTTGTTGTCCAATCAGCCTTTTCAGTTACCATATCCATAATGAATATCTGAAAGTTGTACGTCAAAGTAGAATCACCTGTAGTTACTGAAGTTGGGTTGAGATGTAGTAAAGGAAACTTGGTATTTTTTTCCAAGTCTATATCCCAAATATCACCTACTGAAGTTGTAGAGATTTGCTCGTGTTTTTCACAAATCCTTAACAGAGTATTGACTACATTATTATAAGTTTTATTGCTTACCATTTAATTTTGTTTTTTGACTTTCATTTAAGTCTGTTTCATAACTGAGCCAAGTTAAGCACTCCAAAAGTCCTAAGCTCGTTATACTTTCTAATTTACTTATGTCTTCATTACAGAGTCTGTGCATTACTCCAAACCAACCCCATTTCTCACTTATACTTTCGCTGACGATTGAGTCTTCATTTCCTTCAGCTTCATTGTCAAATATGATTGCGAAGTCTCCGATAATTCGTTCACGAAATTGTAAAAAAAAACCAATGCACTTTGCACTTGCTCTGCTGACATCTTCTTCATCTTTTCGGCTCGGATAGTTAAATCACCCCCATAGGCTTGAATAGAATAGACTTCATTTTCTTTTTCTAAAATTGGTCTATACAGAACTGCCATCACTTCAGGCAGGTGTTCTTCTATTCCTATTTTTATAAAAGTTTCCAAATCTGCATACTCACCTAATGTAATCTCATCTAAATTTGGGTGAAAACCATACTCAACCCCATCTATTTCAATTATCCTTTTTAAAGAACTATCTTGTCTTGCCTGTAACTCTGCTACTTTTTCCATAATAACAGCTACATCTTTTAAGCTAAGCTGATTGATTAATTGCTTAGGTATATCTGACATAGCAGCTATTGTTTCTTCTGCTTCCTTCGTCTTACTTCCTGACTGAAACTCAATTAATTTTAACCATCTTTCAAGCGTTACATCTGACCAACTATTTATGAGCTTGAACTCCTTTGTCTTGCCTTCCTTCTTGATTTTGACTTTCATCATAATATAATAGAAAAAGTTTGTTTTTAGTTTAAAGTTTGTATATTTGCCACGTTTTCTTTCGTTTCATATTCTGTTGGATTGGGGGTTGTCTTTAAGGCAGCCCCTTTTTACTGTACAAAATACTTTCCAAAGTTATTATCTATTTCATAAAACATTCTCATAGCTAAAGCATCTGAATAGTCAGGAGATCTACCTATTATGTCTTTGACTATTTCTTTAGGAACTATTTGTAGCTTAGTGTCTTTGTCTGCGTCTTTCATTCTTACTTGCTCACACTCTTCAATGATATGATTTTTTACATTTATATCAGGGCAAGTTATTCCTATCTGAGCTTTGTTAATTAATTCAGCTAACTTGTAATAGCACTGAGTCTTTAGGTTCTGATAATTCTCTTTTTTTAATGGTCTTGCATTGTTAGTAAATCCTTGACACCTGAGAAAGTCTTTAGCTCCACCCCCAACCCCATCTTCGTCTATAATGATATGGCGTAATGGTACACCGTTAGTCTGTTGTAATTGCCTTACTTCGTCTACAACGTCATTTACAGCCGATTTAAGCAACGTTCTTATCTTTTTAATATGTAACCCCTCCCAATACATTATAACTGTTCTATCACTTCCAAAACGTGCTACATCACAACTGATAAACTTTTGACCTTCTATTCCTTTTTGAGTAAACATATTTATTATAGCATCATATTCAATTAAATTATCTTTACTTGCATCATATTCCCAATTCCCAAATAGGAGTCTTTGTTTACTGAGTTCATCTAATGTTTCTAACTGAGTCTTGTAATACTTAGAAATGTATTCATTATCATCTACAAGGCTTTGAATAAACTTTCTATATGGTTTTTGTTTACCTTCTTTTGATGGTCTGTAGTATTGAGTATACACCCAATTCTTAGCAGGATTACAGGTCATTAACATCTTTGGAATTAATCCATAGTCATCTAACTTGTATCTCATTCTTGAAGCTACAATATTTTTGGCTTTCTCTGTTATCTGATTTGCTTCATCTATAAAAGCTCCTGTTATTTCTAATGAACCTAAGTTGTCAAAGTTCCTATCACTTGGGTACAAGAATAAATCCTTTAGCATTATCTCTGACTTATTATAGAACTTAATGATGTTAGATCCTCCATTAAAATTGTAATGTTTATTAGCTTTCAAACCCCACGCGTCACATACTTCTAAAAAAGTATTCAGAGTTGTCTTTTTCAAACTATCTAATTTTGACCTGCCCATTAAGTACCTAGTCTTTGGATATTTTAAACACATAAGAATCAACCAACTACAGCCCACCCAAGATTTACCACCACCTGCTGCTCCACCAAATAATACTTCAGTAGTAGTTTTATCAAATAGATATTCTATTGCTTCTGCTTGAGTGCTTGTAAATTCTGTATCAATATTCAACTCCCTTGATATTTACATT
>Ga0098060_1000698_pt1 | contig 14500 bp, 23 predicted proteins | sample 21_taG_FD_77063 | JGI IMG/M metagenome (GOLD analysis project Ga0098060, IMG submission 77063) | Marine viral communities from the Subarctic Pacific Ocean - 21_ETSP_OMZ_AT15319 metaG | ecosystem: Environmental > Aquatic > Marine > Oceanic | place: Pacific Ocean | collected 2015-01-19 | reverse complement strand
GCTTGTGAAGAGCCTTCGGTGCTTTTCCTTGATGAGGTTGATCGTGCTACCTTAGAAGTACGGCAAGGCATCTTTGAGTTGACGGACAGCCGGAAGCTCAACGGTCATCACCTTCATCCTGATACCGTGGTGTTCGCAGCCATCAACGGCGGTGAGCATGGCGAACAGTATCAGGTCAATGAGATGGACCCTGCTGAACTGGATCGCTGGTCAGTGTGGGACATCGAACCCACGGTTGAAGACTGGCTTAGCTGGGGTAAAGAAAATGTTGACTCCCTAGTTTGGGACTTCATCAACCAGAACCGCAGTCACCTTGAGCATAAGGGTGAGATCGAGCCTAACAAGCGTTACCCCAGCCGTCGTAGCTGGAAGCGTCTGAACGATGTGCTTGATGGTGCCGGCTATCTTGAAGAGGCTAGTCCTGCAATGTTCACCCTGGCTCAGAGCTTCGTCGGCTTTGAAGCTGCTGTCGCTCTCAACGACTTCGCTAAGAACTACGAGCGGATTGTCACGGTTGCCCAGCTTCTCAACGGTGAGCGGATTGACGCTCTCTCCGCTATGTCGCTCAACGAGCACTGCGCTATGATCGAGAAGATCGAAGCAGAAGACATCTGCAAAGCAGAGATCAGCGATGATCACATCAGTAACCTTGCTAACTACTTCGTTAGCCTTCCCTCCGAAGCTGCTATGAAGCTTTGGTCGGTACTCTCGACCGGTGGTGTTCAGCAGAACGTCATCAACTTCCACTCCGCCAATGAGGGCGTGGTTGGGTCACACCTTTCGAAAATCCTAGGAGCCAACTAATCTCTCTCAATCCTTACAATTGGGTTCTAGGTGCAAGAGTCAGCGTATGCTGGCTTTTGTCTTGGCCGCAACTAGGGGAGAACTAAACTAATATGTTGAAAAAGCGGGAATAAATAAAAAGTTGACAGATACCGAATCAATGCTAATATATGTATGTAAGGGAGAGAGTAATGAGCTTTGATCTAAAACTCCACGCTTATCGACTACTGATGGAAGAGCCTTTCTTTGCTGCTCTCAGCCGTAAGATCGAAAAGCGTGAGGATCGCAGCATTCCTACTGCGGGTGTTCGGGTATGTCCTGAGTCTGCTCAGTTTGAAATGATTTATAACCCTGAGTTCTTTGCCAGCTTGCCAGAGAAAGAGATCAAGGGCGTACTCAAGCATGAGTTCTATCACCTGATCTTTGAGCACGTTACCAGCCGTAAGCCTGAGGGAGTTCCCCACAAGACGTGGAACATCGCTGCTGATCTAGCTATCAACAGCCATCTCCAAGGTGAACTGCCTGAACTGGCTTGTATGCCAGGTGTCGGTCCCTTCGAAGAGTTACCCCTTCACCAGAGTGCCGAGTGGTACTTGGCTAACATCACGGATGATATGGTTGATCAGTGTGACAACGGTGAAGGCGAGGGCGGTGAGCCTAAGCCAGGTACGGGTCAGCTTGATGACCACTCCGGATGGGATGAGGAAGGTGATGAGGCTTCTGCTGCTGCCAACCAGATGGCTAAGGAACGTCTCAAGCAGGCTATGAAAGAAGCTGCCAGCGAAGCCAGTAAGTCTCCCAACGGTTGGGGATCAGTTGGCGGGGAACTAAAAAAAGAAATCATAAAGCGATTAGAAACTAAGGTAGACTGGAAGAAGGTACTGAGGTACTTCATCAAGACCAGCCAGCGTGCCAACAAGAGCAGCACTGTCCGCCGTATCAACCGGCGGTATGCCTACATTCATCCCGGCAAGAAGGTAAAGCGTCAGGCTAAGATTGCTATTGCCATCGACCAGTCCGGTAGTGTCAGCGATGAGATGCTTGAGAGCTTCTTCGGAGAACTCGGTAAGCTTGCCAAGATTGCCAGCTTCACGGTCATCCCGTTTGATACTACTGTCAATGATAAGCTGGTATACGAATGGCAGAAAGGCAAGAGCCATAAAGCTGAGCGGGTGATGTGCGGTGGTACCTGCTTCAATGCTCCTACCGAGTATGTCAATAAGCGTGGGGATTTTGACGGTGTTATTATCTTGACGGATATGGAAGCGCCTAAGCCAGTACGCTGCAAAGCCCAGCGTATGTGGTTGACTGATGAGCGGGGTGCCAGCCGTCCCTACTTCCAAACCAATGAGCGTGTGATTGCAGTGAGCTAACAGCCGAGAATGTTCGGGGGTTACACAAACTTCTGTCAAACTTTGCGGGAACAATATAAAACAATTGAAAGAAACTATGAAGGAGTACACAATAGTAATAGCAACTGCCAGCACATTAGTGTTAGCTGCTTATGCCTGCGCTTGGCTCTAAACAGCCTTGACAGCTTGTGTTATTATAACAGGGTGACACCCCCTGCCAGCCCATGGCTGCCTACCCTCCCCCAATGTTAGTCCCATGGGGTTGACTCCCCCTGGGGGGTGTGCTAAGGACATTCATGACACGGCTATATTTTTTTGAGATTTAAGCTTTTTGACGGAAGTAATTATTAATGATACCAGAGTTCAAAAGAGGAGACACAGTAATGTGGTGCCCAGACGAATATCCATTCGAAGCTTCTGTGGGCGTCCTCCTAGGATTCTACGATGCAGAGACAGACGAAGAGTTAGAGTCTCAGTACGATGCCAGCAATGTGCTGATCAACGCTTTGGTACATTTTCCCTGGGGGCAGAGTCTCTACACTCCACTACACGAACTTATAGAACTCAAAGATTACATTCAGAAGCAGGACAAAAGCAATCAACCGCTTTCATAAAGGGGATCTAGTCAGGATCAGTCAGACATCACTACGATACTTTGCGCAACGTTTAGCATTGATTGATGAACTTGTTCACACAGTTGAGTGCTATAACGATAGATATCATCACAGCGGCTATGAAACGCCCGGCGATTATTATCGAGTAAGACTAGCATCATCAGAGGATACCCATATATTCCACGAAGAAGATCTAGAGCTTGTTTCAAAGGTACAAAAGAATAATGAAGTATAAAGAGTACAATCTCATTATAAAGGCATATCAATTGATGGCAAAACAAGCACTATCCAGCGGCAATACAACCGCAGCTAAGAACTGCCAAACTATTGTAGAAGATCTAGAACTGATTCGCAGCTTAGGTGGTTTAGGATTGATCAAGAGCAAGGGCACAAAAGAATAATGAAAAAAGAAGAGTTCTTGTATGACATCGGCGATTTAGTACAATTCACCTACGGGCGCTTAGGAGCAGTAGCTAAGAAGATAGGATTCGTAGCCGAGAAGAATAGAAAGGTAACTAGCGATACCTTATATAAAATAAAGGCAGGAGAGAAAGACTACTGGATACCTACGTCTAGGATTGAACTGCTGTCTAAAGTTGTGAAAGCATCTTCTAAATGAATCCTAAGCAGAAACAGCAGTCAAGTGCAGACAGTACTTTGCGAGAGGACCCCACAATAGATTCAGCATCTCCCAGCGGGTCGCCCGCCCGCACGGCGCAATGGGAATCCAGTACATTTTCGATAGGTGATCTTATTGTAGAGGACATTGGGTACGGTGCCCCACGTTTTGGAATAGTTGTAAAGATTCATAACAAAGACCGAACGCTTTCTGTGCAATTTAGTAATGGCGTTGATTATACCTTTATCGGCTACTGCCTGCCTTATCGGGATTGGCTGCTGAAAATTCGGCAAGGTGAAACCTAGATAACTTATGGGAGCCTTTGCCTGCCTTTGCCGGCTTATTGAAAAAAATTTCTAGAAAAAATTTCGGAGTTTTGAGTTATGAGAAAAATTTATATCGGAATACTGATGATCTGCTTTTGGGTACAAAAAAATACTACCGCCCGACGGGGCAAAGGCTGGTGGTACTGGTCTGCTCGGCTTGGGGCGTGGGCTGCCACCAAAGCCGGTCACTCTAATGCCCAATCCTAGATTAGATCTCCATGGTGTCCGCCACCACGAAGTTGAAAACGTGGTTGCAAGGTTCTTAGAGAGGCACTTACGCTCTGGTTTATTTATAGAGATCATTACGGGCAATAGTGAGATTATGTTACAAGAAAGTGTTAAAATAATTAACCAATATGGGTTACAATATTATACGGGATATCCACAATACGTAGGAAGGATTTTAGTAGTTACTTATGATGACTTACATTAGTATCGGCTTATGTGTTATCGGCTTCCTTACGGCAAGTGTTGCTATAACTTTTATTATTGCTAACAGTTTTTTTGGCGGTTACAAAGATGGAGAAGAAAAATGAGGTTTTTCAATGGTTTATAAGTTGTTGTTTTTTCTAGGTTTATTTGGACCTACTGATTGGGTTTATAATCTTGAGGATATTCAATGTCCTAGGTGGGTTCCCAATTCTGAAGAGATCCTCCCGGAGGAGGTTACGTTTTCTCCTGAGATGGAACTTCACAACAAGATGCGTTGTTTCTGCCAAATAGTCAAAGTGAAAGAGCGTGAATGTTTGGATGATAACGTTCCTCGTGCGTTGTGTCTAGAGCGTACAAAGAATTGGGTCGAAGTCAACCTTCGATTGAAAAATAAAAATTTACCGAACGGGCTGGTTAAACTTCCAACGAGAAATGTGATTGTAAATGTTGAATAAGAAACGTCGGGGTATTGCTCTTATTATTACTGTTGCTGTGTGCGCTCTTCTGATGACCAGTGCTATTATGCTTTTCTCTATGACGAGGACAGAATCCCAAATAGCCGGGAACACAAGGCGCATTATGCAAGCCAAGACCGCTGCTGTATCGGGCGTTAACCATTTTCAGGCTATGAATGTTTTTTATGAAGAGTTGCAGGGGCGTGCTCAAATTTTAGATTCTAAACGCCTGGAGGTGATTCCAGAAACCACACTCGGTGATCGCACTTTCTATAAAGTAGAAGTGGATCTTTGTTGCGAGCTAGGAGAAAGAGAGTTTGTAGTTATCAGTACAGGATATTATAAAAAAGCCGACCGGGTGATCTCCACACATGTTAGTCGTTCTTTATTCAAGACAGTAGACTAATTATAACGTATTTATTTTTCCTCTGGAGTTTAGTATGATTACCAAAACAAAAATTTGGGGTTTGATTGTAGAAGAAATGAAAACCAAGCAAAGGCTTGATAACCTTACTAAAATTGTTATGAAAAAAATAGAAAATTTGGAAAAAGAAGATGTCGAAAGCGCAAACAAATAGGAGTTGGTGGTGGTGGCTGAATAGTTCATTATACTATCAATAAAGTATGAAACTAAAAATAAGCAGATGCAAACTAGAAGAGATTGTAAGAAAGGTTGTGAACGAAGCTGCCAAACAAGGCAAAATGCAAAATCTCTACAAAACCTCTTACAAAAAAATGATCTCCAAGGCTCGCACTGGCGGGAATAAAAACACGCCACCATTTACTAAGAAAGCTGCCGGACCAGGCAAGTCAGGTTTAGGCTAGTGGACCGCAGGCAGTGGAAACGATTCATCAATGAGTCGGTAAAGGTTTATGTCCATGGATATATTAAGCCGGCTTCGGCTTTCCATACCTTAGCTGAATGGGAGGAGTTCGCTAATCAGATTTTAGCCCTTCAAAAAGACGGTCACTCTATACGTGGTGGCAAGATCGAAGGACCCAAAGATTTATCTAATCTAATATATTCTTTTTATGACTTCCAATTGAACGTGGAAATTGATCGCTACGATCTCCTTACTTACAAAAATGTAATGGATCATATTGAAGATTTTGCGAACCATCGTGTATGGGGACTTCGCAAAGAGTTTGGAGAGTACTTTCCCGACATTAACAAGCTAAGACTGGCGTACTTTTATTCCCGTGGAGACCTTGAGCCATACATTCTCATAGATGACGAGTTTACCGAGCAAATTTACGGCTCAACTAACAACCCCAAAACATTACTTCACTATACAACTGAGAGCGGCGTCGAGAGAATTCAGAGAGCAATAGAAAAGGGAGATCCGTTTGACATTTCTGCTTATACTGTTGCCGAGCGTCCATTCTTCAGAAAAGAATCTAACTTGATTATGGAGCTTGAAGGAAACGTCCGTGCTGGCTTCCGAAGCGATGTAAAATCTTTCTCGGTAGATAATGGTCGTAAATGCGTAAATCTCTACAGACTTGGGTATCCAGGCGAAAAAGAAAATCTTTGTACCGATTTAGAAAATGATTGTAATGGTGAATTGAAAACTTCTTTATGGAACGAGTTTATTGCCACGCCAATGAGAATTATAGGGGTGGACGAATATTGAAAATAACAAAGCACTTAGAAGAACAAGACTTGTCTTATGTTGGTCACTTTTTTCAAGCAATGGGTTACTCTGCAAATTTTGCACTGTGTTCAGTTGTATTAATCATACATGCAATATTTCCATTCTTATTTGAAACCTATGCCTCCAGCAAAATCTCGGAAATGTTTGGCGACAAGTAGGGCGAGTTATTTATTTGTAGCCTATTTATAAAAGGTTTCCTATAAGTCCGAGGATCTAAAATGAAAATCACACAAAATTTACTTCGTAAAATTATTACCGAAAGTATAAACAGAACAGTCCTTAAAGAATTTTATTCCGAAAATGATTTCAACCCCAGGCACCCACGCAATAGAAATTGGGATGGAAGAGTTACTTGGAACGCTGGGTTTGTAGAAGTTCCCACCGGCAAGATGACAAAAGATAGAGACGGTAATCCGGTCCCCAAAACTAGAACCGAAAGAGACGTAAGAACAGGAACAGTTCAGAGTATTGTTCCTGGATATGGTACTGTTATCGGTGTAGCTGAGATTATCGACGACAATGGTAATTCTCATGAAGTCGAGATAGCTGAACTAACTAAAGCCTAACTTACTGGTAGAAACTACTTATAATATGAGTACTTTCAAAGAACACAAAACAATTGCCGACCGGGCAGCGAGTGATCGATCACGACATCGACATAAAATCGAAAAAGCTATAAAAGAGAGTATTAAAGATGTTGTGTCTGAGGAAAGCATCATTGGACAGAGTGGCAAAAAGAAAATAAGAATCCCTGTACGGGGAATAAAAGAGCACAGTTTTGTTTATGGCTCCAATGAGAATAATAAGAAAGTAGGCTCGGCTCAAGGTAAAGAGGTTTCCAAAGGGCAAAGAATAGGGCACAAAAGAAAACAACAACAAGGTCAAGAAGGCAAGCCGGGGGATAAGCCCGGCGAAGAAAAATACGAAATAGAGATGTCCTTAGAGGAACTAGCAGAGTATCTTTTTGCGGATCTCAACCTCCCAGAACTTGAAAAGAAAAGATTCAAGTTTCTTACCGAAGAGAAGATGAAAAGAAAAGGGAAACGCCCTTATGGTATTCGTCCTAGATTATCTAAAAAAGAAACAATCAAACAAAAGATAAGAAGAAAAAAAGCAGCTATAAAAGCCGGGGTATATAACCCCGATGAAGATGAAAGATTCCCGTTCCATGAGAGCGACCTGCGTTACAAACACATTGCTCCAGTTCAAAAAGATAATACTACGGCAGTGATATTTTTTGTTATGGATGTATCAGGCTCTATGACTAAATCCAAGAAGTTTTTAGCTAGAAGCTTTTTCTTTCTCTTATACCAATTTCTTAACCATCGATATTCCTCTGTGGATGTGGTTTTCATTTCACATACCACAGAGGCTCAAGAAGTAGATGAGGAAAGGTTTTTTACAAGAGCAACAGGAGGTGGTACAATGGCTTCTTCCGGGCTCCAAAAAGTGAAGGATATTATTGAAAAGCGATATCATCCTAACAATTGGAACATCTATACTTTTTATTGCGGTGATGGTGAGAACTGGCCCTCTGACAATGACGAAAGCATAGAGTTGTTTGAATATTTAAAAGAAATAAATCAAATGGTGTGTTACACCGAGATAGGACCTGAAAAGGATCTTAGTAGAGACTCGCTATCTTTTTTCAGTACTTTCGCAGGGGATGGATTATGGGAAAAGGTTTTCCGATTAGTAGGGAAGAATTTTAAAAAAGTAAGACTTAGCACCCATGACGACATTTGGAAGTCTTTCAAGAAATTGTTCGGAGGGCGAAGAGATGGCTGATTGGTCAATGAAAGACCTGCAAGAGTGGGACGAAAAAATATGTAAATTAGGAGAAGAGCTTGGTTTAGACTGGTACCCTATTGATTACGAAATTTGTGATTATAAGGAAATGATAGGTCATATGGCTTACACGGGTATGCCCACTCACTATAGACATTGGTCTTTCGGAAAATCATTTGATCGAATCCAAACAGAATATAATCTTGGTATGCAAGGTCTTCCTTATGAAATGATTATTAATTCAGATCCTAGTATCGCTTATTTAATGACTGAGAATCCTATGTCAACACATCTTTTAACAATGTCACACTGCGTTGGTCATAGTGATTTCTTTAAAAACAATCGTATGTTTAGTGAGACCGATGCCCCAAATGTAATTGACCGCTTTAAGTCTGCGGGCAAACGTATCAAGAAATATATGGAAGACCCGAATATCGGCATTGATAAAGTGGAGAAAATATTAGATGCTTGTCACGCTATTAGGTACCAAGTCTCAAGGACACCAGGAATAAAACGCAAATCACACTCCGATTTGAAAGAATATTACAGAGAGTTATTATCCAACGATAAAACAGGCAAGTATGCAAATTTTGATTTAGAGAAAATTCCTCTAGAGAAGGATTATAATTTACTCGGGTTTATAAAGGATTATAATAGGTTCCTGGAAGACTGGGAAAAAGATGTCATTCACATCGTAGAACAAAATTCTCTCTATTTTATTCCTCAAGCCAAAACTAAAATTATGAATGAAGGTTGGGCTGTATTGATTCACGAGAAGATTATGAAAGAATTAGATTTACCCACTGAGTATCGACTAGGGTTTATACGATTGCACAATCAAGTTATACGACCGCACTTGGGTAGGGTAAACCCATACCATTTGGGTTACAAAATATTTCGTCATATTGAAGATAAGTATGGTTTTGATGCGTGTAAAATAGCTCGTGAGTCTCATAATGACGAAACGTTTATTAAAAAATATTTAGATGAAGATCTTTGTAATGAATTGAATTTGTTTAGTTTTGCATTCAACAGAAGGGACGGATATCACAGAATAACCGATGTTTCTGGGGGAGAAGGATGGAGAACTATTCGTGACGATCTAATTAAGAATATAGGACTTAATTCTGCTCCGGTGGTATACGTCAAAGAATTGCAGAAAGATGGAACATTGGTACTTGAACATGAACATGATGGAAGAGACTTAGATTTAGCCGAAGCCAATCGAGTATTTAGTTTTATCAACCAACTGTGGTCAGCCGGGGTGAAGTTTACGACTATTATAGAAGATGAAATTTGGGAGTTTTAATCTATGCCTAAGCTGAATAAATCAGATAAATTCTTAAAGCTTGTTGGGAAACACCAAGAGGCTAAAAAAGTTGATAAATTCACAGGTACTCTTAGTGATTATTTGTTATTACTAGAAGAAAATCCTGGAATTGTAAAACTATCACACAAGAGATTGTACGATGCTATATCATCTCAGGGTATAACTCGTATGTCCACCTCTAACGAAAGATGTAACAAACTCTTCAACGGTGAAGAGGTTCGAACTTATGATTATTTCCAAAGTAAGTTTTTCGGGATGGAGAGATCCTTAGCTAAAATTATGAGATTCCTACGATCAGCGTCCCTAAAAGGAGAGGAAAGCCGTCAGGTACTTCTACTCTTGGGACCCGTAGGTGCTGGTAAATCAGCACTCCTGGAGCGTATAAAAAGTGCCCTAGAAGAGTGTGCCCCAATGTATCATATTGAAGGGTGTCCTATTCGTGAAGAGCCGCTTCACGTTATCCCTAGGTCTCTTAGGGAAGAATTTGAAGGAATCTATGGGATAAAGGTTGAAGGTGATCTTTGTCCTGTTTGTCGCCATAAACTGAAAGAAGAATATAACAATGATTATATGGCTATGCCAATAACTCAATCTTCTTTTTCTGTTCGTGGTCGCCGGGGAGTGGGCGTGGTGCCTCCGATGGATGCTAATAGCCAGGATGTTACTATTCTTGTAGGAAGCGAGGATATTTCTAAATTAGACCTATACTCCGAAGATGATCCCAGGGTCTTATCCCTCAACGGGGCTTTCAATGTTGGTAACAGAGGGATAGTAGAGTTTGTAGAGGTATTCAAAAATGAAATCGAATTTCTTCATACAATGATTACAGCTACTCAAGAAAAAGCAGTTCCTTCTCCCGGTAAGGGACCAATGATTTATTTTGATGGAGTAATTTTAGCCCACTGTAACGAGGCTGAATGGAATAAATTCAAATCTGAGAATACTAATGAAGCTATTCTCGACAGAATTGTGAGAGTAAACGTCCCATACAGTTTAGAGTATTCGGAAGAAACTAAAATATATGAAAAATTATTAGGACTTTCGGACTTTGACGGTCACATTGCGCCGCACACTCTTGAGGTTGCTTCTATGTTTGCTGTTCTGAGCCGGCTTCACCCCTCCAATAAGGTAGATGCCCTAACTAAGATGAAGATTTACAACGGTAAAGACGTCATTGAACAAGGACATGTTAAAAAGATAGATATAAATGATCTGAGAGAAGAATCCAGAGATGAAGGAATGACAGGAATATCTACCAGATTTATTATGAAAGCAATAGATGCTGCAATGAGCGATAGTGATAAGAATATGGTAACTCCTATTTCGATTAGGGATGCTTTGATCAAACAAGTGAAAGATCAGATTGTAGTGGAAGATGATCGTAATCGGTATCTTGATTTCCTAGGGAAAACATTACATGAAGAATACTTGAGTATATTAGAGAAAGAAATAACAAAAGCCTTTGTGTCAGCTTACGATGAACAAGCAGAATCATTATTCAACAACTATTTGGATCACGCTGAAGCTTATGTTAATTTATCCACTGTCAAAGACTCTGTAACTAATGAAGAAATACAACCAGATGAGCCCTTTATGGCATCTATAGAAGAACAAATTGGGATTGTAGGGACTTCTAGAGAAAACTTTCGAGTTGATATAACAGCTTATATGTTCTCTAAGCTTCGCAGGGGAGAAAAAGTAGATTGGAAGAGTTATGCGCCCCTTAGAGAGGCTATAGAAACAAAATTAACAGCCTCAGTTAGGGATATATCCCGTATTGTTACCAAATCTAAGAGCCGTGATAAGAAACAAAAGGGAAAATACAACGAAATGGTCAAAACATTGATTGATGAATATGGCTACAACGAACAATCAGCCGAAGAAGTCATCAAATTTGCTTCCAACAACCTGTGGAGAGACAGTTAGGGGACAAAATGATGAATCGGAAGTGTTTTATAACACAAATATCTGACAAATGATGTTCTGTAAGCGGAAGAATCGCCTTGAAGTACCTTTTTCCGCCGAAAACAGTGAAAAAATAACTGAAACTATAAGATTTGCACTAAAACCCGGTATTTTGACCCCAAAACGCCTGCAAAAAGCTTATAATTCTAAAATATCCTTCTTTTTCAAGCTTTTAGGGGTCCAAAGAGCCAATTTAGGGGTCTCTGAGACTCAAAAGACAAAGAAATATAGATTATTTCCTTGACACGACATCATAGGTGGTTTAGAATATGACAGAGGAGGATAAGATGGATTTTGATACTTTAGATCAAGGATTAAAGTTAGTTGAGCAAGCTGCGAATATTTTAGAGACTATTTCCAATGAACCAGGAGTGTCTCCTTCTGAATTTTATGCTGCACTTGATTCTAAAGGGATATTGGAACACTCTGAGAGAGAAATCTTAGCACAGGCAGCAGCTACAGTTGAAATGACCCTAGAACTAATGTGCGAAACAGAAAACCCCACAATTCATTGATATTATGTCTGTAAAAAGAGACCTTCTTGAGGGTATTACTGATGTTATTAGGGATGTCATCGAATCCGATGAAGGAGAGTACCCTAAAGAAGCTGTTCCCAAAGGGACGTATGTTCGCAGTGAGAAATGGGGTATGTTAGGGTTAGTAACTGATGGTTTTCTCAGTGAAGCAAATGGTCAACAAGTTATTATTTACAGTGTCTTGTATTTCCCTAATACACAAATGGGATCCTATTATAAAAACCTTTTAAATACCTCGACAGAAAGAATGAGTAATTTATTTATGTATAACGAATTAGAATTTGATTTAACCTATTATATGATGATCCCGCCAGTTGATATGGATGAGATCGAAATATATCCTTCTTCCGGAGAAATGTTGTGAGAAAAGCACTCGTTTTTGATATGGACGGAACACTTACGCCGCCAACTCAACCCATATCTAAGGATATGCTCCAGACGCTTATCGATGTAGGACCAGGATATAAAAAGTATCTAGTTACTGGGTCTGATATGGTCAAAATAGAGAAACAAATACCAGAAGACTTTCTTTTAAGGAATTTTGAAAAAGTTTTCTCTTGTAACGGAACAAGAGTGTGGAACTGTAACTTAGATATGGATGATGAGACTCGTACTGTACAACCAGAACTCATCCACAAAATAGATCTCTTAGATCATTATTCCCAAGCTGATATGAATCATCTAGTCGGGTACCTATTAAAAGTAGCATCAGAATCTCACACTAAATTCAAAACAGGAACATTCCTCGAATGGAGGGGTAGTCAAATAAACTTCTCAGTAGTGGGGAGAAATTGCAGTCTGACCCAGAGAGAGGATTATGTTGCTTGGGATCTAAAATCCAATGAAAGAAGAAGAATAATCGAACGGTTATCTAAAGAGTTTGAAGGTTGGGGTCTTGGATTCAGATTAGGGGGACAGATTTCGATTGACATTACTAGAAAAGAATGGGATAAAACTTATGCTCTGCGCAATATAAGTGAAGATTCTAAAGATTGTATATTCTTTGGGGATAAAATTATTCCGGGAGGAAATGATCATTCTATTGCAATGAAGTGTGGTAAATACCATGATGTAGGGAATCCTGAAGATACTATGATTGCTCTTGAACAATATAAACCAAGAGGATAATATGTGTGATTACGGCATTTACTCTACTGGTTGGTACTCTGTTAGCCCTGCTTTTGCCTGGTGGAACTTTAATACTGATCGTATGGCTCAGATCAAGGCACGCCAAGAAGCAGCGAGAGTTATTAAAGAAAAGCAAAGAAAGATTGTTGAAAACAAAAGCAAAATTACAGAAGGAACAATTTCTGTATATGCGTAGCAAAAAAAACAAAAAAAAGTAAAATAAAACTTGACCTATCCCTAATCCGTAGTATTATATGATTGTAAGGGAGAGAGATAAATGGCTGTTGCTAATCCTGAAGTTGAGTTCCATATGAACGGTTTTCTTGACCAGTGTGTGGAGCTTCTTAATAATCACTACGATTCTAAGTTCCCCAACAATCCTCGCCCAGAGGTTAAAGTCAAAGCGGGTGGTAAATATTATAAGGTTTACCAAGATGCCGGTAAATACCACAAGAGCGTTTGGTTCTTCGTCAGTAAAGAAGATGGCTTGATTTGGAAAGCTGCTTCTTGGAAAGCTCCTGCTCGCAACTTCCCTCGTGGGAACATTCTTGACGACAAAGCAAAAGATGTAATTGGAGTCTATGGGTTATGATTTTAGTTTCCCTTGTTTTACTTGCTGCGCCGGGTTTAGAGACTAACGTCATAAATCAAAGCAATCCTTCAACCACTATTTATTGTCCAGTTTTTATGACCAAAGGTCAATCCATTTTTGGAGGACCAGATATAAAGCCTCGGAAACACAATAAAATTTTACAAAGACATATGTGTTTTACTTATGTTGTGCGACCCCTTCAGGATCTGTGTATTGCAGAAGGATATAATATGGGGAAATGTATAAAGAGGTCCTTGAAGTGGGTTAGAAAAAAGAAATAGGAGGATAGAATGTCCGAAAATGAGAAACAGTGGAAGTGTAGTTTTACACTAGAGATTATTAGCAAAGATGGAGCATCCCTTGAGGACTTTAATGCTTCTGTAGATAAATTTGTCAATGACTTAATTGATGTTATCCCAGACACAGGAACAGCAGCACCAGAAAGTGCTATTGACTTCTGGCACGGCGGCATTGGCTTTAATCCAGATGAAGACGAAGAATAAAAGGAGAGAAAGATGTCTAATTGTGTGTTTACCCGTAGCGGGATTGAAATGGAAGCTGGGTTAAAACCCGGACAACTTGATTCCACAGTCGTGGAGTCTGTTGTAAATATGAAGCTCGCAGCTTCTAGAGATGTTTGTAACTGGTATGACTCTGGGGCAGAAAGTAGCGATGGCGAAGATTATGCACAAATGATTGAGGATCAATTAAAAGAATGGGATAGTAATGAACTTAGTCACTTGTGTAAAGATAGTGTTTATGACGCTGCTTACAGGAGAGCAGAACAAGTTGTAGAAACATATTGCGAACTTTTACGGAGGGTAAAATAAAATGAAAAAGGTAAATACCCGACGACGATAAGTGTCAGGGTTAAACCCGAACCGATCTGGCAGGAAGCATAAAGAGCCAGCGTCCCTACCTTCAG
>Ga0098060_1000696_pt1 | contig 14512 bp, 11 predicted proteins | sample 21_taG_FD_77063 | JGI IMG/M metagenome (GOLD analysis project Ga0098060, IMG submission 77063) | Marine viral communities from the Subarctic Pacific Ocean - 21_ETSP_OMZ_AT15319 metaG | ecosystem: Environmental > Aquatic > Marine > Oceanic | place: Pacific Ocean | collected 2015-01-19 | reverse complement strand
CCAAACCGGACTAGCTTTAAAAGAGCTTTCGGGTGATAATATTACTGGGGATTGTCTACCAAATCTATCTAAAAAAGCAACACCGACAGTATAAGTTCTATCAGCTTTTATTGAAGGCATAGGATCTCTATTATCTCGTATACGGCTGTTTGTACTACCAGTTAAACCAGAATATCTTCGTACGCCAAGATTGTGATAACCATCAGATCTAGGGTCTTTCCACCCTGTTATAAGTCTAGGTTCAACTTTTTTCCCATCCGCATCTATCATCGGGTAGTCCTGCGTATAGTTACCATAAATCAATCTACTAGCAGCAACACATTGTGCTTTTGCTTTTCTTGGAACGTTATCAAAAGGTCTTAGTATTTGATTTGAAGGTATTACGTTTCCGTTTAATTCAGAAGTCATCCAGACTACACCTCTTTTGTTAGATGCGGATTTATTGGGGTAAGGTGGGGAGATTGATCCTGCTACCGCATAAGTTCCGGTTTTACCAGCGACAGTTTCAGTCCAATTGTTATCATCATCGTTCCATTCCTTCGATCCTTTCTTAATGTTTTTTAAGAAGTAAATACTATTCTCCCCATCAAACTTAACTAGCATATCTACAGATTCTACGTCTTTCGGTATAGAAGGGTCGATAAAGTTTTTTAGTTTGATTAGTCTAGCATCGTTAACCATTGCTGTATTATGACCTTCTTTACTCTCCCAATGAAATCTTGTTTTTGGTAAGAAGGCAGGGTTTGAAAACGGAGACATAGCAGATCTTTGACCGTTTTTATATTTATATCTATACGCGAATCTAGCAAACTTATCTTCGTATAAAGCTTTTTCAGAATCAACTAATCCTGCACTCCAAAAATCTTTTTCACTCCCACCCTGATCGACAATTCGTCCAGCAGTATGACCAGAAGAAGAATTTATATTAGCCAACGAATCGCTCATAGATACCAACGTACCTTTTATAGCTAAGATATCCATATATCTCGCCGTAGCTCCTATCGCTGTTGAATAACTTAATTGAGGAATTGATGTTGATCTATCATAATAAACTAGATCTTCTTCGCGTTTATTATTTTTAACTCTGGGACCTTTAGTACCTGTAAAATCTCCGGGTTTTGATGATGTTATTTCTGTTATTTTAATCGTACACCATCTCGTGCCTGAATCTGTTGTAGCCGCATTAGCCATATTAGACTTCCATTGTGTTTGCAGTTTTAAAGTATCACCAACTCTCCAACTATGGTTTCTAATATCATCCTCATGATCACCAACACCAAGACTTACAGCATCATTGTGACTTGTTCTAGTTTCACCATTTGGTTGATTGTCTCCATTTCCCCCAGCTATCCAATAAGATGGTATGTTCCAATCACCTTTATGGTTTCTACATACTGAAAAAGTTGTTTCGGTTCCCAACGCTGTAGTTGCATCAATATGATTAGCGCTAGATTGTAATCCAACCTCGTGAGTTATACCTGGTCTCCTACTTCTTTTCATTTCTATATCAGGAGGATTCAAAGGATATCTTCTTATTACAGTAATATCTTCTAACTCATATGCTTTTTCCTCCATCGGATTATCACCATATATAACAGTGGGATCATTATCTGCGTTTGGAAACCCATATTTATGACTAATAGGATTAGTATATCCCATTCTTGTAGTTCTAAATAAGTTTATCCGAAGATTATCATTATTATCTTTTGTATTACTACCAAGTATACCTTCTTGTATATCAACTCTTTTAGGTTCTGTTATTCCGTCTGTCCAGTATATACTACCGTCTATAATATCAATACCTGTTATTTTTGTATCTATAGGAGTTGAATCGCTTATTACTTCATCTCCAGAAGTAGTGGTTTCAGTATAGTCGTAGTTTGTACCACTTTGAAAATCTAATAGTTTCTCATTTTCGAATCTATATACTAATCCAGCTGCAATATTATCAGAAGTTACAACATCTGGAAGTGCCTTGTTTAGATTAACAAATATTTGTGCGTATATTGCACCACCATATAATCCTCCAGAAGTATATTGAGTATGGATAACATCGGTAACATGTACATCTCCCAAAGGCTCGCCTGTTAATGGGTTATTTGTTCCCACGAGTAGATCGACACCGTTTAGCATTACTTTAAGTTTAGAACCCTTTTGGATTCCATTTCCAAAGTTCATCAATTGATTGGCAGCCGAGACAGTTTGTATTTCTTTTACATATATTGTTGATGTGAAGGGGTTTCCATCAAACCCAGCTACGTTCGCTCCACTGGTTTGAGTGTCATCCCATTGAGTTATCGGCTTCCAAGGAATTCTTTGCACTGTATGAGTATCAATAAATACTCCAACAGTTTTATTACTCTGTGGGCTTGCCCCGTATTGCTTTGGAGTAAGCTGTAGTATAGCGTCGGTAATTACACCAACCTCTGCAGCGAGGCTAAAAGACAGAGCGGTGTCATTAGCTAAGGTGTTTTTTGTAGATAATGTGATAGAAGCACCATCAACAGCTGTAACTGTTGTTCCATAGACAACATCAGTACCAGTGACAACGTGCCCAACGGCAATCGGACCAGAAACTTGAACAAGACCGTCAATTGCTAAAGCTGTAGTATCTGTTATAGCACCGTTAACACTAGCGGTAGCTACATTAGTAGCAGCTCCAGCAGCACTATAACTTCCAGCTGGTTGAGCGTTTAAAGTTAAAACATCTTTTGCAAAAACGTATATTTTATCATCTTGAGTATCTTCTACAGCTCCAACGACCTCGCAAGTTTCAGAATAAACACTATTAGGATATAATGTAGTACCATTCATCCAATTGCTTACCGCTTCCTCGCCTTCTTCAGGTACGGTTTGAGGGCTTCCACCGCCCTCCCAGTAAGGCTCACCAAGTCTAATAGTTCCTAGATTGTAATTACCAGGAATATTTCTAGCTGTACCAACGTCACTAGATTCAGCTGTAGAAACCTCTATATTTAAAGCATCTCTATACTCTCCGTCGGGTATAAGTCTTTCATCAAGGTCTTTGTTCATTCGACCTTTCATAAAATTTCTTTTTAACTCTGGCATGTGCTAGTGTTTTATGTGTTTAGATTTACCTCTTAGAATCTGGGTAATCTCTTCAATTTTAATATTTGACAATCTAAGCTTAGCTTGTCGCTTCGTAGCGTAGGCTTCTTTTTTAAACCTTGCAACTAAATACTCAGGAACGTTTGCTCTAGTAGCTAGAATCGCATGGGCGATATATTTATACATAGCTTCTTCTGCAAACTTATGAACCTTCATCTCAGCGTCAGTTCCAAGACTATCACTTATGTATTGTAGTATCACAGTTTTTCCGCTAAGATTAGAGCTAAAATGTATTCTTCCTTTTAGTTCATTTATAAAAAAAGATCCATTAGTCTGCGCTAGCTCTGGTTCAATACCATGTCTACCACCTATTAAATCATCGAAGTTATCAGTATCGTAATCATTAATATTATCAACATCTATTGTTCCATCACTATAAGAATCCCAAGTGTTGGAAGATGTTTGTAAATCAACAGCTCCATCATCAGCAGCTGCATCAATAAAGTTTTCGTTTCCAATAGCTCCAGTTTGAAGAGGCGCTGTAGGATCACTAGTATATCTTGTTGGATAAATCACTTGATGTATACCACCACTACCTACCTTAACAAGCTTTACATAATTAACATAGTCTTGCGGGAGTGTCATTGTAAGAGTTGATGGGATTTCCAACTCCCAGGATTTAGTAGATTTAAAGGTGTCAAAACTTAACTCTTGCAAACCTCTTTGCGCGTGAAAAGCTACGTCAGTTCTTTTAATTTTATTAATGATTTTATCTTCTCCAACATAAGCTATAATAAATTGATTGATAATATGCTCAAGAGAAGTGAATTGATATGTTCCGTGAGAACTACCACCATAATAAGTTTCTTGTGTTTGACTATCTAATAACCCCATTTATTTATATTTTTTCTTGTTGTAGTTGTTCTCCTTCTTCTGTTCCAGCTACTTGAATTAGCCCTGGTTTGTTTAACGTTATTCCAGCAAGTTCTAAAATTTTATAAACCAATGTCATTTCCTCGGATTGATGTAATTCAAAATCAGTAGTATTACCAGAATCATGAAGTGGATATTCGTTACCACCACTAGATTTAGGAATTAATACATACCCCCAATAAACTTCAGTTGGAACTGCTACATAATTACAAGAAACATTACTTGTAGACCAAGCGGCGTTACTATTTGTTGCTGGAAAAAGTTTTATAACTGTATTTGATTTTCTGACGTAAACAGGTCTCGTGTCTACTGGAGCAGCTAGTGCTGTTCTCTCTAAATAGTGTAGATCGTTTTTTTCTACTCTCTCTACCTCCACGTCGTAAGCTCCAACTGCATAAAAAACCGTACCCAATCTATAAACACCCGAAGGTAACGTAGCCTCATTAGTACTCCCCACAGCTGATACGGCTACTTTCCATTTTTCAAAAGGAGCAAGTTTTTCTGCTAAGTTGTCGATTGGGTCTGAATATTCAGTTGAGTTTCCATCATCCGCGTCTTGCGCTTGTTTTATCTCGTAGAAATATTGCTCAAAGATAATGTCTTGAGCTTGATTTGCTAGTAAGTTAAACTCTAATGGAGTTATATAACCTCTTTGTTCTTTATTAGCGAGTGCTAATACTTTTTGATATACTGAATCTATACTTACTGCCATTGTATTTTAGTTTTATAGTTTAGCAACCACCCCGAAGAGTGGCTGCTCTACTATAGGGTTGTTACGAATTTAATCGTTTTTCAATATTGGAGTAAATCTCCATACCTTCGTCAGTTTTAAACCAAGCGGCTAAAGCTGAATAAGGGTGTTCGTCAAATGGAACTACCATAATCTTTCTATCATTAGACGCCCACGTGAAGTTACGCTGATCGTTTGATAGTTTAATTATTCCAGCCTCTGTGGCTTTAATACCAAAGTTTCTGAGCTGAACGTTATCATCTGTAGTTAGCTCTAAGAATAGCTTAGGACTTTTTTTAGCGAATAGTAACAAATCTCTTCTAAGTTCTTTAGAACTCATCTTATTAACTCTAGATCCGATTTCTACTCTCATAATAGCCTCAGCTAAATCAATATCCATATCTTTAGCTATCATCAGCGCTTCAACTTCAAACTCCAACCAATCTAACTGATCTTCAGCAATCTCAACCGGCTTGTGTTCGTAAAATAATTTATCTTTATGCGGATGATATAAAGATAATAGTTTTTGTAAAGTAACCTTGTTCTTAGGAACATATAAAGCTCCAGATCTAAAAATGATATGTTCCATTCTTTGATCTCCCTGCATTTCGTCTACGAAAGATGTTTTTTGGTTTTGACAATACTTAAGTTCTCTTTCGTAACCTTTTTCTTCGTCAAAATAGTAAACATTTGCAGCTTTGATCGATCTGGAAAGTGGTTTTTTTCTTCCTTTTAAATAGTAAACCCTATCTTTAATTTCCCAATTGTCCTCTGGTCTTGTTTTCTTTTTTGGTTGTGGTTTAACTTCTACTTTAGGAGCTTCCACTACCATTGTTTCTACTTTTGGTTGTTCTTCAACCAGCGGCGTTTTTACCGCTTCTGTTTTTTTTGTTTGCTTTTTAGCCATAATATATAATATAATAAAAAATTAAAAAAATAAAAAAGGAGGGCAGAGAACGTTTACGTGTATGCCGCCCTCCCTTTTAAATATAAATGCTTACTTCATTAACATGAAGTTGTTAGCACCTTGAGTAACTAAACATCTTTCAGAAAGCATGTGGATTTGCATTGCATCTAAAGCAGATGTAGCAGCTCCAACCGAACCAGTGGTCCAAGTTTTCATCTTTCTATTGTCAGTTTGTGAAGCACGGTATCGAACGTGTAAGAAAGGACGTTTAAGGTTCTTTCCTAATTGTTGGTCATAAACCGTTGAAGTACCAGCTGGGATAATAACCCCTCTGATTGCATTAGCAGCAGAAGCAGCGTTAATACCACCACGTGTAGCTAAATCATTCAAGTAACGGAAGTCAGACTTATAGAAGTCATAAGATCCACGACGGAATCCAGAGAATCCTAAGTTCAACGCCATATCCTCATCGTTCTCGAATACTCCGTAAGAAGTACCACCAGCACCATAAGAATTCATAGAAGCTAACATGTCATCGATAGCCAAGCTTGTAGCACGGTTAACGAACATCATGTTTTCTTCAATAGCACCTTGCTTATCGAATTCAGCTAAAATAGCATCAAATTCTGCTAAATCAGTAGCAGCGTTAACACCAGTAATACCAGAAGTAATATTACCTCTAGATTCGATAGCGGCGAATAAACCTTCAGTACCAACGTTTCCAGCACCAGCTGTAGAACCGTCAACAAGAGCGTTGCCGTCAATTTGAGAAGCGACGAGATTCAACTCACTTTCTAACATTGACATTTCTAAGTAATCAGTGAAACGAGCACGTGTATCAGCTTCAGCTTTTAGATACCATAAGTATCCCGACTGTCCTTCTTCACCTGTAACTTCAACCCAACCAACACGAGCAGTATCAGATCCAGATACTTCGTAGTAATCTTTCATGATAATAGGCTTGTTGCTGAAAGTTTTGAAAGAAGGCTCGTTAGCACCTCTTTGGTCAGTAGCAGCACTGTTAGCAGAGTTGTTATAACTCACACCTTTTCCATATTCAGAACCATAAACTAAGATAGTAGTATCTTTAGTTCCACCTTCAGTTGTTAAACCAGCAGTGTCTAAAGATGCAAAGTCGTAAGGTAAAACGTCAATCATAGAACCTGTGTCAACAGCTTCTACTAAACATCTTACAACACCTTGTGAGTTTGCTACGATAACTGTATCGTTAACTCTAATACCATGGTTTGCACCAATGTCGTTGTCATCGATATCAGATTCGATTTCGATTTGACCACCGGAAGCAGAACCACCTGTTTTGCCTTCAATGTGTCCTTTATAAGATAAATGTAATCTACCTTGTTCAGACCATACGACTTGATCAGCCGCCATAGCCTCTTCAGCTCCTACTTTTGAAAGAAATCCTGAAATAGTTCTCGGTCCGAAAACTTCAGCTTCTTTCTCCATAAGATCTGGTAAATATTGTTGAGCCCAACCCATGTCTTGGTTGAAGTCAATGTAGTTTGATGATAGCGCTTGCGGTATTGGCGCTGGCGTGCTATTCAAACTACCTCCTGGTGTAATTGCCATAATTTTGTAATTTTAAATGTTAAATAAATTATTTTCTTCGTTTAATTTTAAACGTAGGAGATGTATCATCATTTATCGCTCGAACTTTGATTCCGCCAGCCTCTACCTCTCCGTGAGCAGATCTAGGTGACATGTCAATATTCTTCGAGCGAGCAACACTATTCTTAAGAGCATCGGCTTTACCTTGCTCATAAAAGTGTTGTGCGATAGTGTCAGCGTTCATAGCCGCGTGCATTGCTTTGTGATACTTACCTGCATCTTTAATTTTACCGTCCTCTGTAAGATGACTATTAATAAAATTATTAAGATCAGATTGCGTTTCTCTCAACTTATCCGCGTCTTTAACGTTTACTCTAAATCTTGAATCTCCAACTTCATATTCAAAACCTTTGAATTCGTTGTTAAAAACCTCATCGGTTCTTTGTTCAAAATACTTAGAGCGTTCATCAGCTACCTTCTGATTTTCCTCAGACTCCTTGTTATAGCGGTTAAAGAAATCCATTGCTTTATGATATTCATCACTAACAACAGGTTTTGCCTTAACCTCTTCGTAATATTTAGACTTTTGCCCGTCTAAGTAGGTCTTGGCTTCGGCAACTTGCTCTTTTAAAGCCAATTTTTTTCTTCTAATATCTTTTTCCTCATCAACTTCTTCGTCAAAAGAAAATTTATCTTCCATTAGGAAGTTAATTTCCTCTGCGTTTAAATGAGGTTTTGTTCTTTCGTAATATTCCTTTAAAGCAGTTTGATTATCCATTTCATCGTAATTACGATTTAACTTTACATAATCTTCAACATCTCCGCCTGTTTCATTCACGAAGTCAACTAGCTTTTGAATATTCTCAGGTAACGCTTGTCCAGTTTGCTCTGACTGTTGGATTGCTTCGTTAGCAACCTCTACAGTTTCGCTTACTTCCTCCTCAACACTCTGCTCAACAATTGATTCAACTGGTGCTTCGACGTTTTGTTCTTGTACGTCTTCGCTTACAGATACTTCATTTGTGTTTTGCTCCTGAACAGCGTTTTCTAATTCGTTTACTTTGTTCATATCTAAAACAATTGTACCATCTTCTTTGTATGAAACCGGTGACTCTTGTTCGACTACTTGTTCTTCGGTTGATTCGGTATTTTGTACTTCTTCAACGTTTTCATTTTCTTCCATAATATAATATAATTAATTAATTAACTAACGTGGGTTAAACCCCTCTAATCCAAACCCGCCACCAAGTATATCATTACCTGCGGACTCGAACTTTTTAGGTGGCGCACCTGTTTTTCTTTGATCTATAAGTTCACTTTGTTGTGAAGCTTGTATTTTAGTTCTTTCGTCTTTACGATCTTCTTTTTTACTTTCCTTACCCTTGATAGCCTCAACCTCCATTTGTTTTAATCTCATATTGATCTGGAACTCATGATCCATAAGTTCTTTTTTAACTTGAGCTTCGTGGATTAAGGTTTCTCTTTTGAAGTTTTCTTTAGCTTCTTCTAACGCTATCTGCGATTGAGTTATAGCTTGATTTTTCTGCGCTTCAGCTTGAGCAGCCATTTGTTGTGCTTCACCTTGAGCTTTAGCTTGCGCAGCCGCATTCTCTTGCTGGATCTTTTGATCTTCTTTAACTTTTCTAGCTCTTCGAATTTTTAATAATTGATTAGCTAGTTTTATATTTTTTATTTCTCTAAGATCAATAGCATCCGAAAGCTCTATCAACTGTTGTTGTAAAGCTTGCTGAATATTATTTTCAAGTAATTGTTTCTCTTCATCATCTGGAGCTAACTCTAACGTTATACCAAAATCGTATAGATGTAGACCTTTTAAATCCTCTAACGTTCCTACGTTGTGGGTTCCTATAGCTTGAATAAAAGCATCTTTGGTTGGAGAATATTCTAATATGTCAGATATTCTCAACGATAAAGCTTCTGCTACTTCGGTAGTTAAAAATAATCCAGCTTGTAAGATATGACGTGTAGCTGTATTAGAATTAGCAGCAGCCATTTTTTGTATACCAACTAACGACCTAGCGTCTGGCATACTACCATCTCTAGCTTCATTAAGTCCGGTGACGTCGCGGATCATCTGTAGATAATAGTTATACGCGCCTATCAATCCTTGCATTTTCTGTCCACCAGATCCTGATTGAATTTCTTGAATAGGTGTTTTACCAGGATTGAATTCTCCATTTTCATTCATTGATCTACCAATAACAGAACCTGTTTGGAAGAACATGTTTAAAGCTTCTTGTGGGTTGTAGTTTGTTCCATTACCTAAATCGATCTCAGCTAAACCATCAGCATCAAGATAAACTCCATCCGGAACCATTCGTGATAACACTTGTTGTAGTTTTAAGTGCGTTAACTGAATCATATCAGCAAAGCCCATGATTCTTCTAACTAAAGACTCGATGTTACCATTGTACATTCTAGGAGCAACTAAGTGATAGTTCATTTTCACTTTATTATAATCACTCTTAGGTCGAGTCATGTTTTTAGCTTGACCCCACTTTAATAACTTGTTAGATCCTAATATAAATGCTCCTTCATAAAGACATTCTATTTTTCTTTGAAGTTTAACAAAGTTACCTTGCTTGTCTTCTGGAGGATTAAACGTATCATCTTTTTTGATAGCTTTTTCTGCACCAGATCCAGTTTCTTTAACCTTATAAACGTCGTTCATGTACGTTTTGTAATTAAAGTATAGTATTTGAACTTTATTATTATCTGTTTTCTGACCCCCTGTATTGCTTGATCTACGTAGGTTTCCAGTATGTTGATTGTATTCTTTTACAATATCTTCTAATTCGCTAGGTGTTAAATTAGGAAACTCTCTAACCAACTCGTTTACTGGAATTGTTTTAACTTCACCTAGATAGTAAATATCTTCAAAGTATGGAGAATCACTATATGACCAAACTAAATTAGATGGATTTACATAATCAATAGTAACACCTTCAGAAGTGTTAAACCCTGTTTTAACAGCGGCTATTCCTAAAACTGTAAGGTCGTAGAAGAATCTCTTCTTTATTAATTCGTATTTATTACCCTCCATCAATACTTTGATCGCTTGCTCTTCAGCTATCTCTACAGCTTGTTTATAAGTAAGCTGCATGTGGAGTTGTAGTTCTTCGACTGTTTCTGGAAGTTGTTCAGGAGGTGTATCAAAGACATTAACTTTAAACTTAGCATTAGCGAACTGCGCTAAATCTTTAGTGTCCATATCAGCTAATATAGACTCCATATAAGATGTTCTTTTATCTACGCCGTAAGGATCTTGAGAATATGCTTTGATGTCGTAGGTACGATTAGCCATACCGTTCACGACTATATCAACAAATTTAGGAATAATTGGAACAGGTTTCCAATCTAAGTTGAGATAAGATAAGTCTCCGTTAATAGATAACTCATCTTTATATTTTTGAACTGGTTGCTCTCCTCGAGCATACAATCGAAGTTTGTGGAACTCGGTTTTGTTGTTTAACCATCTACTACTATGAGCGAAATTATCTTCAAACCATTCATATTCGATAGCTTTAGCTACTTTTAATCCATACTCATGCGACATTTTTTCAAGATCGCTAACTACTTGAGATGGAAAATAATTTTTTATAACTGATCCAGCCATACTTATTGTTTAATTATTGTAGATATATAACCGTCTTGCTTATACCTAGCTATATTTACATTTAACTTCTGCTTTTCAATCTTGGCGTTAGGTGTATACAAGTGTCTATTACAAGCCATAATAGCTAATCCAGAACTGATAGATGCATCAAACTTAGTTCTTTTGGTTATATCAAATCTTGACCAATCGTTTAAAGTTTCGTTAAAATATATATTACCATAAACACCATCACCTAAATGACCAACGTGGTTTTGGATATACATCTCCATCGCCGAGGCATGCGCTTGTTTAATATCTTCACTAGAGTTTGGTATCCCACCAATCTCTTTTTCTGCAACTGACAACTTGTTCCAGGTTTTGTCTGGTCTATTCATAGAGTATCCCCTGTATCCTCTTCTTCTTAAATAATATAAGAGTCTAGGTTTGTTATTTTCACACAGTATAGGCATGCCGTAAAACACTAGTGACATCAACACGTCTTCAAAAAATATCTCTGCGGTCTGTGGTCTAGCTACATATTCTAAGAAAAAATGGTTTGCTGGCGAATCCTCCATTGAGAATTTAGTCAGTCCATGTAGCGCTCCTTTAGAACCTCTACCATCCACAGTACCACTAATATCGTAACTATCACAACCGAACGCACCCATGTGTTCGTTTCCTGGATACTTAATTCCATTTTTTACTATTACTTTATTTTGAAGGTGGGGCTGTGGTGTCCAACTAATCTTGAACCTTCCTTTTGGATCTGGGTAAAATATTACCTGAGAATCCTTAATACCATTCGCCCATTGAAAATTGCCAGTATTAACTATAGCGGCACTTCTCGCTCCTTCATTATAATCTATTTGCTCATATATCTTAACAAGATTAAATAAGCTATTTTTTGTTTCATCTCTAAACGCGTGTTCCGTTGTTCTCGGGAACTGACGATAGAATTCATTTAATCCATCTTGATCGTCTCTTAGTCCATCAGCTTCGTTTTCCCAATGCTCTATAATTCCTATATCTATTAGTTCACCATCTGGTCCGAGAACATCATCGCTTGGACTATCAAAAACTGGTTTTCCGTATTCATCAATAAAGCCTTCATAGTTCCATTCCATTGGGATAAACAAAGAATATAAACCAGACTTTGTCTGTCCATTTCTATTTCGTTTGGTGACATCTGAATCATTGTAGAGTTTCTTAAAATTATTACCACCCTTATCTAAAGCATTTGACGTTGATCCCATCATACACTTACCGATAATTCTACTACCTAATCTAAGACAAGTTTTTGTAACCCGCCAGTTATTAAGTATATTATCAGGTCTCTCCCATTTACCACTCTCATCATGTACTAACAACGCTAGCTTTTCACCATCATAACTATTATCACCAGTATTTTTCCAGTCAATAGTTGTATCTAATCCTTCTAGTTCTTCTAACTTCTCTTTACTCTGAATTTTACGTCTAGTAAACTTAGAAGCTGGAACCCTATAAGCTAATTCGCTTTTAGGTCGATCCATACCATCTTGTATAGGTTTGAAGAAGAAGGGATAGTTCATAGATATAGGTACAACCTTATCTGTAAACATCTTCTTAGCATCCGCACCACTTTTAGATAGTATTCCATATCTACTATCACTTGATATTGTAGCGAGATTAACTGCTTCTGCAGAACTCATGAAAGAAAATCCAGAACGTCTATTCTTAAGATAGCACATTCCATAACATCTTTTATCAGCTTTACACGCCTCCCAAAATATAAAGAACAATCTATTGGCCTCTCTAAAATCTGGAGCACCAACATCAATCTTACTCCATTGTAGATACATATAGTGTGTTCCAACTAAGTAAGTGTCTACTCCATTATTCTTAAACCAAAAGCCCTCATCTCTTCTCTTAAACTCTTCATCAATATAGTCGTGCCACTGATCTTTTCTTTCTTCTGGATAATCTCTCCAGTCAAATATGTTTTTGAGTTTAGATAACTCCTTAGGATACTCTATCTTTTGCCACTTGTTTAATTCTGTTTTGTACACTTGCACTGGCGCTTTTGGCAAAGCAACTCGCAAGTTTTGGATTTCGTATATTTCACCAATTTGTCCAGTTTTAGATATAACAATGATATCATGTTCTTTATTGTATCCATATTTCCATTTTTTACCCTTGTTCATACGGCTAATTGTCGTACGCTTTATAGGTTCAATTATTTTATATAAACTTTGCTCGTAACTCATTTCGATCTGCCTTCCGCGAAGCCTTTAAATACTCTGTCTTCTTTCTTTTCAGGTGTCTTTCCTTCCAGAAGATTTTCTTCTTCTTGGATACGGTTGAGAATTTCGAATGCATCAAATATAGCTAACTTTTTAGTAGCCGCCGCATTCTTTAGTCTATCAGCTGTTATATCATCGCCGCTATCTACAATAGCTTCTTTAGCAACTTTTATCAACTCTTCAACTGCCTTATGCCCAGCTTGGATTATACACTTCTTCGTCTCCTTGATATTCATATTTAATTGTAATAAATTTAGAGTATACCCTATATAATCTTTTATCGTTAAAGACAAATTCATATTGAGAGTTTGGCGTGAAACCAACTAATTCCCCCTTTTCCACAGTACCGTCAGTATATTCCACAATGCCTTTCAAAGGTTCTTCTTGATCTACATCAAAATCTCCTTTAGCTTTAATAGGTTGTATAAAACAAAACCCTTTCATTGGCAACCACTCTTCCTCATGTTTGTAGAGAAATATTTGATCTTCATATACAATATACTTGTCCTCTTCAAAATAGTTTTTACTATTCTTCTCATCTCCACGCACATCTGTCCATCTTCTAAAAACGTTATGGTGAACAAGAACAGTATCTCCTTTTCTGATACTAGTATTGTTTATTTTAGGTTCCTCTAAAACAACAGCTTCTCGATTGGTAAATTGATGATTAAATATATCTGTATTTAATATCAACTTCTTACCACCAACGTCTTTAGTGTTGTTGTATCTACTTCCTTTGGGAGACACAACAAAACTATAAACACTTTGCATTAGTATTCTAAGTTATATTCTATTGAAATAGCCATATTCTTATTGAAGTCTTTCCAAGGAATAACATTTTTATCTTTTCTAATATAAATAGAATATTTGTCTTCCTCTTCAATAATATCGCAGATCGTATGCCCGCCGTAAACCTCTTGGCCCACAGCGTAGTGCATAGCGTCTATCTTATAATCCTTCCCGATCGTTATCTTTCGTATCAGTTTCGTTGTCATCTTCATTATATTTAATTGTTCCGTCCATGATGTTTACATCGAACTCACCATACTTTTCTTTAAATTCTTTTTGGATCTCTGCTACCATGTCTTGGAGTTGACTAATATCTCGTAATATACTATGCTTTTGCATTTCTATTACTCCAATTTGCTTTTGAGCATCATTGATAGTTCTAACTACGTTCTGTAGTTTTCCTAGTTCGTCTTTGGTAATAGTTTCCGGTCTAAGGTTTTGCACCTTAGGAGTCTTTCTCTTTGCCATAATTTAATTTAATTTAAGTTAATTGTTTATTATCTGCAGTTTACTGTAGCTGCAACTACACCATTTGTTATTTCTATACTTACAAAGCTGCTACCGTTAGCAGTCACTTTGTAAAACCCGTTTCCCAACAAGCCTCTTCTATCGTCAGCTCT
>Ga0098060_1000691_pt1 | contig 14554 bp, 5 predicted proteins | sample 21_taG_FD_77063 | JGI IMG/M metagenome (GOLD analysis project Ga0098060, IMG submission 77063) | Marine viral communities from the Subarctic Pacific Ocean - 21_ETSP_OMZ_AT15319 metaG | ecosystem: Environmental > Aquatic > Marine > Oceanic | place: Pacific Ocean | collected 2015-01-19 | reverse complement strand
CAGAACTAGTTTCAGACATATATAATTTAAAAGCTAATTATGCATTAGCTGCATTAGGTAGTTTCTTTACAAGACCAGAAAATGAAATAGGGGGAGATGTTGCACAAGCTATCATGCAAAACTGTATGGTGGGGGTTGTGGGTTATGAAAGTAATATGAGTACTACGGGTTGTATATGTCTTGATGACAATGGAAATTCCGGTATAAATACAGGTACCACAATGGGTGAGTTAATGGAATACCCATATCCTGGTGACGGTAATAATCCATTTAATGATACCTATGTACAACACGGTGTTTTTGGTGATGGTGCTAGAAGATGGATTCAATGGGAACCTATGTTATTTACAGCAGCTACACAAACTATTATGTCGGGTATTGATTTAATAGAATGTTTAACAGAGGATTTAAGAGCCTCTTCACAACCAGTACCTTATTATATATGGAATTTAGACGGTGCACCTGGAACACCATTCGGTACTGATTATAATGATTGGTCAGGAACCTTTGGTGATTATAGAAGAAAAACAGCTATTCCTTTTAGTCCAGTCGGAGCTATAAATTTAGGGCCAGTATCTACAAATATATGGCCAGAACCTAACCCCCTAGTCAATGATTATTTCCAAGGTTCAAACGCAGGAACTATGGGTGTTAACAATAGTTTATTACAACCAGCCAACTACCCGCCACTAACACCAACTAGTTCACCAACAATAAACATGACACAACCATTATTTTATTATTTTGGTTTAAGACCTGGACAAACATCTTACAATACGTTTTTAAGGTTATATGTCGATGAAGAATTAGCAGACGCGGTATTATAATGAGTACAGATAAAAACATAAGAGCTCTTAGAGGTTCCGCTAGATTTGCGGGGGCAACAGATAAAGATGTTGGATTACAAGCTTTTTTGGAGTCAGACAAAAGAAATTTAATAGAAGGGGATAGAAATTTAGTATTAAATCTACAAGACCAATTTAATTTTGAAAGACAGTATTCTACAACTTATCGATTATACGGTAAAATAGATATGTTGTACCATAATGTAATTAGTGGTGAAACAACCAACGCAAACACCATAGCAAACATGTATTTTGTACCGGATTTTAGGGGTTGTCCTGATTGTTTATTATATCCAGGACCATTTTGTGGGCCACCATGTAGTGGGTTACCACCAGCAGTTACTTTTGATATGATACCTAATAGAAGGTATGGTCCCGGTGGTGGTGGAGGTATAGGACCATTTAATTTCGCTACTGCGTACCAAGATAATTGGGTGTTATATACTTCTTATATTTACTCCCATCTATCAGCTGAAACAATGCAATTTCACATAGATTATACTGGTGGAACATCTGGTTTAGATTTTGTTGCTGGTGATGGAATTCCATTTACATTAGAAACAGTAGTGATTGACGGTAAAGATACTTTAAGGTTTAGAACTAGAGCACGTCACGGTATACAACCAGGTGAATATATAGAGATACAGTCCACACCAACAAGTTTCGGTGGTGCCAATTTAATTACTACCATCCCATTGACCTACACTTTAAATCTAGTACCAACAACAAGATTTGAAACGATTTTTAAAATAGATTCATTTGGTGATGGTACAACAAATTCAGAAGACTACGTTTTAAATGTGAATATTAAAGGTATAGATAGTGGAGCTATCCCTTCAAAATGTGTAGGTACATTTAAAAGAATTATAAATATAGATAACATAGTCGAAACAAAATCACAATATTATGTGCATCAACACAAATTGATAAGTAGGTCTAACGACTATACTTTAGATAGAACGGGATTCGAATTTGGTATTTACAATAGAAAGGGTAGAAATTTTAGTGATAAAAAAACACCTGACGGTATAGAAAAAACTGTTATTAAAGAAGAGTTTAAATCTTATTTGTATTGTTTTACACGAGATTTTGACGCGGAAAGATATTTTGATAACTGGAATAGGCCTGTATCAGAATTTTATCTTACTATGTTACCAAGTAATAGAAACGCTATGTGGGACTACGAAGGAGATTCTGGGTTAGCCGCGAATTCTCCAGCTACCTATGGGTGGAATTGGAATTTCCAACCTAACGGATTTCTAGACCCATTTATTGATATAGATACTTTGCCCCACAACCAAGTAAACTTATTCCAAACCAACCCAACAAATGGGGTAGACCCACTACCAACTAGCGGAGCTACATTTAGAGGTGCATTTGTAGAATGGAACCCTTATGAAATAAAAGAAAGAATAATTTCAGAGATAGGACACGCATTAAAACTTAATCCATCAGTATTAGTGGAAGGGGTTACAACCCAGGTTCCACATGAAAAACACTCAATATACAAATATAAACCACATCACAGAATACTAATAAGGCCGTTTTCTAACACTATAAATTATAGTGATAGTTTAGAAAATTCACCACAATATGCTAGATATTTAATTAGTGAAGAAACTTTTAGATGGAGAAATCAGTTACCTGTCGAAATGTATGAAGATAATGGGTACGGGGTAAGTTATCCTTATTTAAATGACGCACATTACCCACATCTTAGTGTTGAGTTTAAACATATACCAGTAGGGCCAATTTTAAATAAAATAGAACCAATGTCATCAATGACAATGTTAAATGAAATGATAGATGTCTGTTAATAGAATACAAATAAAAGCTTCACTAGGGGAAAAACAAATTACCATCCCTATAGGACAAACCTTTGATGAGGTAGGTCGTGAACAATTAATACGTGATTATGAAGTAGTAGAACAACAAGATAATGTAAATATAATACAAGATTATGAAACTACTAGATATTCTTTTAGTGGTGGTTCATTTATTCATTATGAATTTAAGTTTTATTCTGGTGGAACTTATTTTGATAAATTTAAACCACTTGGGTATAAAGACTACGAATTAGCAAAAAATAAAAAATCTTTTGTTAATAGTTTTTTTAAGTTTGATTATTGGGACTCACCATTAAGAAAAGAACAAAAATTAATGTTTTCTATAGTTGTTCCAGCTAACAATTGTGATAAAGATTACCCAGCAATGGTTGATATTAATGAAGACCCATTGGAGTACTTCTCACAACTAGCTTCTGGTGATTTAGCTCCCGGACAATTACCAGAATATGATATATACCACCCATACATTACGGTAGGTCCCACTCAAGTTAGAAATGAGGGTTACTACATACAATGGTTAAAGGAAAGAAATTTGTTAGAAATAGATACATTTTATATGTCGTGTAATTTTTTTAATGCGGGTACAGGGCAATCAACACGAATGATAAATAAAAATCCTTTAATCCCTTCAGGTAGTTGGAACCCAACAACCGACTTAGGGACTTACGATTATCCAGAATGGTTTTACTACCAAGTTAAATTAACCATAAGAGAAGGTACAGAAACACCAAAGTATTACTATAATGTATATAACTATAGTAATATGAATTTACAATACGGTATACAGGGTAGCTCAATAGGTACCCTAACCCCGATAATTTTTTATGAATACATCGAACCATAATGGAAGTAAATAAATATGTAATAAGAAGGTCCAATCCAGACGTGAGTTGGGCAATACCATGTTCAGGAGCTACTAATATGTGGCCTATTAATTATAGTACTAATTGTTCTGGTTCTACAATGTATAGTTCTACAGCTTCACAAGTACTTAATGCGTTGAATGGAAATATGAATAATTTCCCAATGGAGTTAAGTGATTGTAGTCCTACAAACCCTTGTGTGATATTATGGGATGTGAACCCACAACCTATCGGTACTGTGGGTAGATGTCAAGTCAATGACTTTGCATATATAGAATATAAAGGTTTTTGGTTAACCACACCAGGACCAGTAACACAACAAGTAAGTTACTCCGAACTTATAGGGTATTATGAAAGTAATAATTTTGATTTATCAACAAGTTTACAATCACAATCATCTTCTTACGCACAAATGAATAGAGCTTGGTGTCTCTGTAACAATCCATTAGGTGAATTCCTATACGATATTACATTTTCTTTACACCAAGATTTTAATGATATCGGTCATTATTCCCTATGGGATGGAAATATTGACCAAAAAGAAATATTTCAAAACTTTGTTGTTAGTGCAACTACAAACCCAGGAGGTATGTACGACGGGTATTATATACGAGTTTGGAATACCACAGATTTTGGGTTCTATAAAACATTCCAAGACTCAGCTTATGTTATAGATTGGGGTGACGGCACACAATCTACATTACAATACCCTACTCTTATAGGAAACCACCAATACGCAGCAACAGCTGTACCAACATATAAACAAGTAAAAATAACATATAATGCTCCTTGGGGGCCAGTTAGTACCACCAAAACTATAGTGGTACCTAATTTAGATTTATTAGGGATAGTATCCCAACCACCAGGACCATCACCTTTATTGGGTGGTATACCACCTCAACAAGTAAATTTAACAGGTCCTACTAATACAGGTGGACTACCTCCAGGTTCATCAACAGCGGGACATGCTGTATATGGTAATCCAGGTACGATGAGTTACATGCCTTTAGATTCAGCAGTTGACATTAATGAATTTAGTGGGTTATCACCAATGCCATGTTTTACAGTGACAGGTATTACTGAAAGTATATTAGGTAGTTTCCAAACCTATTCAAACACCACTAACATGCCTGGATTTTTAGAACCAGGTATGAACAAAAGTAACACACCAGGACAATATGTGGTACCTATAGGTGGTGATGTTATTGACCCCGTAAGTAATGAACCCACACCAGGGTTAATGGGGGAAATAACAGATGCAAACGGAGGTTATACCGCATACACAGTTTATGCACCTACTGTAGCTGGTAATATAACCCCTATAGAATACTACGATTTTGTTAACGGTATAACAATTTTTGTGGCGGAAAGTTGTGGGTTACCAGGTAATACTTTTCTAGATAGTGCTGACTGCTTTCAATGTGAAATAGATGATTGTACTTATTGTGAAACCAAAGACGAATACTTTAATAGGGAGAGTGGTGTATTGGGTGGACCAACAGCAATTTCTGTCGGGACTAATTACGCAAATTTAGTTCCACCACAACAATGGAACTCTTTTACAAATTATTATGTTGGTGATATAGTTTTTGACCGAACTTACAATTTATGTTGTTGTTATATGGTAGTAAAAGATATTATACAATCTGGTGCTACCCCATCAGATTGGACGGGTGTACCCCCAGCTATAACTGATGATGGTATGTGGTATCCAGGATTAGATATTAATGGTAATACTTTACCTGGCCATCATATTTATGAACCATGTTGTAGACAACCAGATTGTGACTGTGGAACATGTCCACCAGGAACAGCAACACCATGTAATGACCCAACTAACCCTTGGAATTCTTATCCGTTAACATTACCTGTTGGGCCAGCAGGACCGTGGGTAAATGGAAATGTTTATAATGTAGGTGAATTTACCGAAGGTCCAAACGGAAGTTGTTATAGAGCTTTATCTACGGGTGCCCACCCATCACCAGTTACTGGAGCGGGAGCATCTGCATATTGGGATTATGTAACCTGTGCAAGTTGGGCATGTCCGATAGACCCAACAGCGACGGGGTGTCAAATGTATACGGGGTTAACCCAAGGAATACCAGGAGCTTTTCCATTTTATAGTGATTGTGATACATTTTTTGCGGCAGGAGAATGTTTTGATACACAGTGGATTTGTGAAGACCAATATAATTGTAGTGGTTGTATAGAGATTAATTCTTCTCATAGTGGTTATACATTACCTATCGCACCACCAGTATTTTCAGCACAGGCAGAGTGTGAATCTTGGTGTGACCCACCACTATATTCTTGTGCAACCCCAACAACTAGTCCATGTTGTCTGTTTATGAGTTGTGATATATTACCAAACCTATATACCGCAGCTATGAATGATTATTTCACTGCTTTTGGAGGTGGAGCACCAATAACAATACCTAATCTAAATTCTTTAGATTTATATTTAGATTCTTCTATTTGTGAAAGTGCATGTTGTGAAACACTAGGATACCAATGGACTTGTACCTATGGATGCCAAGAATTTCCTGGCTTAACACAAAGTTTAGCTGATTGTGTTGCTACATCCCCTGCGGGTACTTTTGGTTTATCAGCAGAGTGTGGGTATGATTGTATAAATCCTTGTGTACCATATGTTCCGGGTGTTTCGAGTCCTTGTATGTCATGTACTGACTTAGGTATATTTAACACCCCTGGCTGTGGACCATACCAAACTGACGCTCAATGTGCTCAAAGTTGTACGGCTAATACAGCTTGTTACAGATGTGATTGTTACGACACTCAACCATGTACTTTAGAATATCCATGTACAACACCTTCTGCTACGGTATCTGGTTGTACAGGACCTAACCCAGCACTTGGAACTTATGCAAGTGCATCCGCATGTACAGCATCTTGTATTTGTGACGCAGGTTGGGATTGTTACATTATAAATAACCCATACGACCCCAATTACGGTCAACCAGACGGTCAAGGATGTCGATATGTACAAGATTTAAACTTATTAGGTACCGGATTTACATTTTCATCTAATGGACCATTTTCAGCATTAACAGATTGTTGTTTAGATACTGGTTGTTGTACTGTAAATTGTGATGAAATTGATGCACTATATTATGACCCTGATACAAATGGCTACACCCCAGCCAATTATATTGGGCCACCAAATCCACCACCACCATTTGGTACTGGTACCTATCCGTGTTATTATGAAACTTATGCAAGCACTAGTATAGGTTGTTATTCAGGAAGTCCTGGTGGACCATATAACGCCGGATTTAGTTTACCATTCTGTACTATGGCAGATTGTTTAAATTGGATAACTGCTGATGCTCCATGTCCTCCAGCTGAAGACCCATTGGGTAACCCAACAGGTTTTACATGTTGTGAAGAAGAAATAGAAATTACTTGTGATTGTGCATGTAGTGGTACTACAGCGGCACTAATGATAGCCCCACTCCCTTTAAATCATACTGGTGCTTTTGTTGCGAGTGGAACGGAGGGGTATACTATAGGGGACACCGTTACGTATGTAGATATAGATAGTCCGGTGTGTTGTTATGTTTGTAATTGTCCGGATAATGGTGGTGTTTTAGATTGTAACACCTACACTCCAGATATGCCTTTACCTCCAGGACAAATAAATTGTTGGGAATCTTGCGGGTCTACCGAAGGAACTGCACCGTCAGGGTGTACACCTTGTTTAGGTTATTCCGCAACACAGGATACATATCTATGTACAACTAATAATGGTTGTGTTGCTTCTGACGATATAATATTAAATCCAGGGGGTATGGGGATACCATGTGTTATAAACCCACTATTCAGTCAAACAGTACAAAATTGTTACACATCTTCTACCTGTGATTACGAATGTCAAGCAGGTTGTTATTGTGATGACCAAGGAACCCCTAACCCATTAGATGATATAACTGGTTGTGTTATGTTACAAGATGTCTTGAACGGTTTAACCCCTTTCGCTTCAACCAATTACTTTGCATTGTCTTTAGATAGTTGTAACACAGCAATAACTTTAGGTATGGATTGTTGTACAGGTGAAACTTTTTACTGTGACTATATAGATAATGGGTCAGTTGTTAATTGTGATTCTACAGGTACGTTAGGTACAGGATGTCAATCCATATATGATGGACAACCAGGATATCCAGGACCTTATACATCTTTAACAGACTGTCAACAAGCCTGTACTTGGGAATGTGATAGTAACGGATGGCAACAATGTCAGTTCGCTTTAAATTCAACCGCAACAGTTACCTTTCCTAGTGCAAACGCTTGTTACGTAGCTAACACACAGCCAACGAATTGTTATTGTCAACCATCAGCGACTACTTCTTGGTATTGTGATAATTCAGGTCAATCCGGTCTATTACCTGGTACAAGTAATTGTGTAACGAGTACCGTAGTTGCTGGGTATAGTAGTGCTCAACAACAACAAGTTTACGGTCAAGGACAAATAACTTATTTTGCTGGTGGAACAGGGTTCTTAAACCAAACATTTTGTGAAGAATTTTGTAGATATAAATGTTATGATACAAATGTAGGGTTAACCCCACCTAATACTCCTTGTGAATGTAGTTTAGATTGGGGTAATAACGGTGGAACAACAACTTCATTTTATGATTGTACCGGGTCTACTTTTGTTAATCTAGGTTACTATCCTTGTTGTCCAACAGGAACGACTATATTTTGTTGTGACCCAATATTAGGTTGTCTAGGACCTTATAGTCCAGGTAATCAACCAGCGGGGTGTCTAGGTACCTTCTCAAGTGACGCACAATGTAATACTGAATGTAATTTTGCTTGTGGGGATTGTTTTGGTACAGATAATTGTTTCTGTGAATTTTATTTTGGTGCACTAGTATGTACAGGTGAAACCATATATAATACTATGGCTGATTGTCAAGCTAACTATACTCTAGGACAATTTAGTTCTACGGGATGTTGTGATTGTTATGACTGTGCTATTAATGGGGGGATAACTTACACATATTCACAATCAGATAATGCTACCTCCTGGATTTCACAAAGTACATCAGTACCATCAACTCAAAACGGTATTTTAGGTGACCCATGGTCTTCCGGCCAAGTGGGTGTACCTAATGGTGGGTATTATGCTGGAGATACGGTTTTATACACTAATAGTGATAATGTTACTTGTTGTTATGTTTTTATTGCGAAATGGAATACTGTGTGGATTGATTTTACAATGGACCCACATACTTATTACACTTCTTACGTTAATGCAGTTGCTAATAATGACTTTTATTTAGCATATTACTCACAAGTATGGATTGCGTGTGACCCTAGTTGTGCACCACCTACTATAATGACTTGGGATTGTTTCCCGGGTACAGCAACTAATACTTGTCTAAACATACCTAATTTCTTCCAAAATAGTGTAGGGAACCCAGTTCCTTATTTTGGTGATGCACTAGATTCTGTTCTATCAGGTTGGGGAAATCCTAACGTAACCAATTCAGGTTTTCAAGCAGCAGTATTCACAATGGGTAATTATGTAACTGAATTAATGAATCCATTTGGACCACAAACACCAGGACATTGTCAAGGACCTAATGGTGGTTACTTACATAAAGTTACAGGGATAAATGTAGCCGGTGTAGCTACAAACCCATCAGCTCCAGCGTATTTACCTACAGTCGCTGCGGGAACACCATTTAGTTCGTGGAAATCATTGGTAGACGCTTTAAACGCAGACAGTTGGACATTAGGTAATAATAGTTCACCAGTTTGGAATGCTACAGACCCTTACGTACTATACAATGATTTTTGTCTCTATAATGAAGGTGATTGTTTTGGTGTAAAATCAGTAGCTTGTCTTTGTGCTGGTAAACCATGTGACTGTCAACCAGTATTTGGTCCAGGTGGTCAATACGCAACATCAGCTTCGTGTTATAGTGCATGTTGTGACACATCCTATAGATGTCATGGTACACTATGTCAATGTATAGATTGTGGTGGACCACAATGGCAAACCGGTTGTCAATACTTAAATTTAGGACAGTGTCAAAATGACCCACTTAGTTGTTGTAATAGTGCGGCTACTGAATGGAGTTGTTATAATAATGGGATTACGTGTGAATGTATACAGGCTCCAGGACCATATTCGTCCTTAACTCACTGTCAAACAGCTAATAATTGTTGTAAACCACCAGACCCAACTGACTGTACCAATTGTCACGCTTTTTCAGCTTTAAATGATTGTGGGCAATACTTTGTACTGAAAGACATAAACCAATGGATGTTAACTGCATACGGTGGGATGTATTCAGCATTAACAACACCTCTAGGTATATATCTTCACTGTGACCCTAATTATTATTTATATGACCCAGCAACTCAATGTTGTTGGATATGTGTGATGGACAAAGACGGTACTCTAGCTGGAAGTAGAAACTTCCTAGGAGAAGACCCAGACCAACAAGCGTGTTGTACAATATGGAAGGGTCAGTTATGGGGTAGTAGTCTCGCGGATGGTAATGGCTGCTGGTGCCTAGCGGACCAAAAATTTTACGATTCGGGGTGGATACCTTGTGGTGGGTCCGGACAGAATTGTGTACCACCAAACTACGAAGAAACTTGGGATTGTGATATGCAAACACAAACGTGTTATGACCCATTAAATGGTTTAGGTCAATACAATGCTACGAACGGAGGATACTTAGCTTGCGTTCAAAACTGTGGACGTGATGGGAATTGTAAAGATTGTGAAAATGCATTAGCACCATTTTTAACCCCACCAGGAACAATTAATATGTTGGGACAATGGGACCCATGGCAAGATTACAGTCATAATGATTGTGTTACCATCACCGTTTCATCAGGACCTACACCAGTACTTGATGACCCAGAATGTTGTTATTGTTGTGTTAAAAAATCAGGAGGACCAGACCCTCAAGACGACGATGATGTTTTACATGGGTTGGCACATAATTTAGATAATTATTATCGTCTTTTAACTCAGCAAAGCACCAAATCACTAAAAAGTGTGGACGCCTCTGTTGATGATATTATATTAACAGACCCAGCAGATGTTCCTTTTGATTGTCCTAGAGGATTCGACCCAAGTCAAGGAGGTAGTATGAATGGTTCACAATGGTTACCTTGTGGGGTACAAGCAAATGGTCAACCATGTGTGAAAAAGTGTAAAAAATGTTGTTGTAAAGGTAGTCAACAAATCAGTCTAGCAACAACCACTAGTCCTTGTGTCTGCCCACAAGGTTGGAGTGACTGTATCTGTAACATCATTATTGGACCTGGTGGTCCAGTAGGAATTGAACCAAGTGATGGATAATTAAAACTCTTTTACTATTAGTGTAAAATAAAAAGTTATATGGATATTTATAGTAAAATAAGAGATGGGATTAGAAAAAGTTTATACTAGTGGGTGTATACCACCATTAACTAAAGAAGAGGTTTTAATGAATGTATGCGAAAGACCAGAAACTAGGTCTAATATATTTATTGAAAGGGGTAAAGTTACAGTTTTTGAAACAACACAAAGATTAGGGCAAATACCTAACTTGGGTGAGTTAACATTACACGGATATGGGTTTTATAAAATTAATAAACAAGCTTAAAATATGGCATTAGGAGCATACGGAATAAAAAGACCATCAGATGTACTACCTGATGATGTGGAAATCATAGTTCATGGGCAACCAACCAGAGACGCTACATCACAATTTACATTAACCACAATTAATCCAGCAAGTAGTGTATTAACACCACATTATCATAATGCACAAACTAATGGTAATGCTGGTGTGGAAATTTTAGGGGGTTTATACGATTTAAAATTACCATCTTCTATATTTGCTAATAAAGGTATATATACTGTCTATATAAGACCAGTAGAGATTAGGACACAAATACTAGACTGTGGTATATTATCATCACTACCAAACGTGAAAGGTCTTGTGTTTGACTTAAATAGTGTACCTTCACAATTTAGAAGTAGGTTCAGACCTAATTCATTAGTTGGGTATAGAATAGAATATTTACAACAATCTGGTGAAAAAATACATAATTTTTTCAGGGTGGTGACATCGAATTTTTATTGTGAGGCAGTGTCAGCAAAATTATCTAACCCATCACAAAAATCACCTAGATACATATATACAAATACAGAAACTAATTTAATTTTTTGTACTCTAACACCTACGAGTGCACCTTCTAATAACCCTAACGCTATACCATTTATAGGTCAACCAGGACAAAATGTTATAGTTACAAATACCTTCTTTAACCCTATAGTACTAGATATTGAAATGGTAGACCATGATTTCGAAACCCTCGCATTTGCACTATACGGTAATCAGACTAAATCAATTGATGATGGAATTTATACTCTATATGACTTCAATACCCCTAATCCTAATATTTACGCACAATACGACTTATTTGAGGTTAGAGACAACTTCAATAATCAATTATTTGAAGTTAAAAGAAATAGAGGTAACAATATAGATTTTAGTAAAAATTTCACCACTATAACCAGTAATCTATAATTTATTATGGCTAGTAATAGATTTAGATATCCACCAGCACCAGGACACGGAGGTGATACGTTTAGTGATAATCTAGTAGGTAATCAATACACAGACGGGTCATCTTTAATGACTTTGGGCACTTTTAGTGTGAGTGAAGAATATGGTAGAACTGTTGCAACACAAACAAAAATTGGTGGTTTTTCTAGTCCTATTACGTTAGATAGTTTAAGTGAAGCTGACCTAACACTAAATAAAAATTTAAAGAGTAACGATTTAAGAGTTTATGTTAATAACGATGTTAGTGACCTATCTAGTTTTGTTCTTTATGGGTCAGCTAAAAAGAGATTAAATGTTGCTATTGAAAATGTAATTAATAATTTTCCGGGAGCAATATATGTCGACGGTATAGACGTATACCAGAACAGTGGGAATACCACAGCCTATAATATCCAATATAACCAAAGTACAAAAGAAACAACATTTAGGGTTAACGTAAACTACCTATCCAACCCATTTAATATTGAGTTTACTACTAATGGTAATTTATTAGATGGACATTTATCACCAGAACAAGTTTTAAATAATTTAGAAGAATTTGGTAATACTGCTAATACCATGGTAAAAATAGCAGAAAACAAAGTTTCACCTTTACGAAATCTAACTAAAGAGTTTAAAAAATACGCATTAACTTTTTCGGGTGGTGTCGGACAAGTAGAATATGATGTTGTAAGTTTACAACCTCAAACCACAACCACTAACTATGTAGAAATAACTGTAAAAGGAAAACCATTTAGTATATTAAATACAACAACTAATAAGTTTTATCTTAAACCAAACGCAACTGAAACTGAAATAGCTTTTAAAAATTTTGAAGGGGTAGAAGCTTTTCTTATGAATAGAGATGTAGCACCTATATATACAGCGACTTTTAATTTAATAAAAGAAACGATTAATGGTAGTACTTACATACAAAAGGTAAAAAAGATGTGGCCTTTACAGGACGCAATAAATATAGATACCACCACACCCAATTACAATATTTATATAAATTCTTTAGCGGATTTAGGTGATGAGTTAGATAAACAAAAAACTAATTTGGTTTCTAGATTTTTAACTACACCAGCACTCAAAGAATTCGATACCTCTGACCAAAAAGTAGAAAAAACTTTACAAGTTTATGGTAGAAGTTTTGACGATATTAAATTATTTGTTGATGGTATAGCTTACATGACTAATGTTAGTTATGATGGAATTAAAAATATACCTAATAAGTTAATAAAAAACTTTGCCCAAACCTTAGGTTGGTCAACCCCTAGTACACTCTCTAATGATAAATTTATGGATAGTATTCTAGGTGTCTCAAAACCTATATATTCAGGTAGTAGTTTAAGTAAGACCCCAGCAGAATTAGACATAGAACTATATAGACGTATATTAATGAATACGGCTTACCTATTTAAATCTAAAGGTAGTCGTAAATCAATAGAATTTTTACTTTCTTTATTAGGAGCACCTAAAGCTTTGATAGAGTTTAATGAGTATGTGGTGATAGCAGACGCTAAACTTAATATGGAGAAGTTTGATAGGAACTGGGAACCAATTGAAAGTGGTAGTTATACCACAGGGAGTATTAAATATAGTGTAATTACGGGACAATTCTATGTTAGTACAGCTACCACAACACATTCATTTACCAGAAGTGATTATCCTGTAAGCTCAATAGGATACCCTCAAGTACCTAGAGAAAGTAACAACTATTTTTTCCAAAGAGGAGCTGGGTGGTTTGAAAGAACTAGTGAACATAAGTCAGAGTTAAAGGTTAAAACAGACTTCATAGAAAATTCTACTGGAGCGACCACAACACCAACTTCTGTATTGACAGGGTGTAACCCTACCATAATAACAGAATTTGCTCCATTTACATGGGGTGGATTTTGGACAATGGGTGAATTTTCTAATGACTTTAAAGCACCTTATTTAGATAGATTTTGGAGGTTCCCACATATGCATTATGGTTTTGGTTTAAGAAGGATTATAGACGATAAAAAATCTTGGGTAAAGATAGGGGGTGGCAACTTACCTGAACTCTTATTTGATGATACACCCACATATCGTACACCAACTTCTATAGCAACCGCACCAGTAGGGTTCGACCCAAACATATTTCAAGAGAGAGTCTCTGCGGAAGATTGTTACCAACTAAGAGAGAGAAAAAAATTATTATTAGATAAATTTTTACAATTAACCGCGGCAGGAACTCACCCATTATGGAGAAAAATGTTAATTAGTAGGGTTAAGTATATAGAAAAAATAGAAAAAAGAAGAGATTGTGCACCTGTAGATACTAGAAGTTTTAATTACAAAGATAGAACATCCCACTATCAGACCATTGATGAAAGATTAGTGATAAATGTTAAAAATGTGGATTTAAATTTAAATGTGGGTCAAGCTTT
>Ga0098060_1000687_pt1 | contig 14598 bp, 18 predicted proteins | sample 21_taG_FD_77063 | JGI IMG/M metagenome (GOLD analysis project Ga0098060, IMG submission 77063) | Marine viral communities from the Subarctic Pacific Ocean - 21_ETSP_OMZ_AT15319 metaG | ecosystem: Environmental > Aquatic > Marine > Oceanic | place: Pacific Ocean | collected 2015-01-19 | reverse complement strand
GTTGCTTTGGTTTTTAATTCTTCGATTCGTTTTTCAAAATAACCATTATCGAACAGCTCTTTTGCTTGGGTCATCTTGGTGTCTACCTCTCCCCTAACTCCCCAGAAAGCCCTAAATGCTTCTGCAGAATCTAGTGATGCTTTGAGTTCATCGAGGGTGGTGTCCTCTGTAACCTTTGCTCTTGCTGCATCTTTGGCGTCTTTCCAGCCTTTGCCGGCTGGGATTTGTGGTGTGGTTTCTTCTGGTGCTTGAACTTGTTGCATAAGCTCTTTTGCATTTTTCTTCATTTCTGGATTTGATTTTATTTCTTCAGAATCTTGTACTACAGCTGCTTTAACATCTTGTGGTGTAATATCTGATGTTTCCACATCCTCACCAGCGATTGCTCTTGAGGCCAACTGAAGACCACCTTTACTTTTTCGGCTCTTGGGTTGGGTTGGTGCTGCTTGAGGAGGAGGTGCGGCTTCTTGCTCAGCAAAGGGCTTCATTGAAACGCCTCCGATTGATAATTTACTCTTTGCTGCATCAAGTTCTCTTTGTATAATGGTTCTGACTATTTCCAACTCTTCGCCGTCCATGTTTGAAATCGCAGCGCTTCGTTTTTGTTTATTCATACTGGTGAACCCTTTAACACGGTCCTTCCACTGTTTTTCACCAACGGTTTTCTCCAATTGCTTAAGTGCTTGACTTGCCCTAGGGCTATAAGATTCATTGCCGGAGACATAATACATCACATCTTCGATTGTTAAATTTTCGATTCCAAAAGTTAAGCCAGCAAGGAAATACAATTTTCGAGTTGCGGCGACAATTGGATTCATAATGACGCTGTTGGCTCGGTCGGCATCGAAACCAATGCCGGAACGCTTTGATATTAATTCTGCAGACACTTGATCCGATGTTGTAGCCTGTGGAGTCTTTACATTCTTTATCGCTTCGATGGTTTTATCGTAATCAGCTGTGGGTTGAGGTGTTGTAGGTGATTGTGCTTTATCTTTAGCGACTGCGGCTTGGACTGCTTTTTGAGCTGTTTCTAATTCTCCAGCATTGCTTTGGGCCGTGTCTCCAGAAAGACCCATGAGTTCTGCTTCGTTTTCTGCTGCGTTGATCATGTCTGTTGCGTCTTTAATGTTTTGAGCGACTGTATCAACGGCCATATCGACATAATTATCGTCGTCTGGGGTTTGAGTTTTTGATGCAGCAACTCCAAGAGATTTGAGATATTCGATTTGGGCTTTAATCTTATCGATTCTTTCCTGCTCTTCCCTTTTGAAGGTTTTTGCTTGAGCCATATCTGCTCTTACGCTGGATTGTGCTGCTCTGTCTCCATCTACCTTTGCTTGTGTAAATCTTTCTTTTGCATTTAAGTAGTCTACCTGAAAAGCCTTGAGGTGATCTTGTGCCAAATTCAGAGAGACTTGCAACTCTTTCATTTCAGCCTCATTCTCTCGAGCTTGAACTGTTTCTACGTCCGAAAATCCAGATTCTTCTTCAGCTTCTCGCATGATTTCTTCGGAGATAACTCTCTTCAATGTTGACGCGTCAAATTGTCGAGACTCGAATAAGGCTTTAATGTCTTTGTGTTGGAATAATAATTTCGCTAATTCTTTTTTTTTCATTGTGGTGTTCCGATCTTTTTAGAAACTATTGTCTCAATGTTCTTTAATATTGGCCCTGCGCTTTTAGACCCAGCTAACTTAATCAACGATACAGTTAAAGACATGATCACTTGCATTTCATTGGCATCTAAACCGGAAACATCTCTTACTTGTTTTGATAGTTCCAAGAACTTCTTAGAAAATTCACTCTTTGTTTTGAGATTTTCTTCGCCACCCGAGTCTTCACTAGGCGTTGAGTTGTCGAGTTCGGCCAGTGCGAGCTCCTCTTTGATTATTTGCTTTAATTTTTCTTTTGATATTTTCATTTTATTACTCCGAGGTTTTTTCTAAATGTTTCATGAAGACTTCCAAGATCTTCTAATCTGACTCTGCCATCTTGTGACGTAGCCTCTCTATCATCTCTTCTAGTTGTAAGTACCTTGTATCTATCGAACATCGGAACTAGTGCGTCTTTTGCTAAATTCACAACCTTTATAACGGCAACAGCACCAGCAATCCAACCAATGAATCCAGTCGATGCAGCCAAAGCGGCCTTTCCATATAGCTTAGTCACAATCTTTGGGAACTCTTTTTGCAAAAAATTCTGAGCTGCGTCTAATGCTTGTTGTCCAATATTTCCAAGTCCACTAAGGATATCTACGCCATAGTCTTTCATCTTGTCGAACAAATATGAAAGCCCAACAATGAGACCAGTTACAAAAAGAGCCTTTTTCCAATCGACAGTCATCGCAACAACAGCATCAAGCCCACTTACAACTTTTTTTAATCCTGCTGCGAATGTTGGCATATTTTTATTTTCTAGGAAAGTTATAGCAGATGTGATTTTTCTTTTCCAAATGTTTATAATTTTCTTAATTGCAGCAGAAACGAAATCAGGTATGTACTTGGGATTTTTTATAACACTGTATAAAGTGGAAAACAATTGTCCAACTTCTTTGCCATACTTTTTGATTGCTTCGATTGGATTGAATCGATCAAAGAATCCTTCAAAAAGCAAGTGCTCTTCCATAATCTGATTTTTCATCTCTGGAGTGTAGTATGAACCTCCACTCTCGTTCAAAACTGGTTTAAAGCCCAATGCATGTTCAATATATTCATGACGCTCAAACAAGTCTAGATCTTCCAGTAGTGATCCAGCTCGGTAATTTTCGAAAATTAATTTCATTTCTTTAGACATAATGCTTTTCTCCCAAATAATGCTGTAATTAGTTCACTTATCCACAATGTCTAGGCCCATTTTGCTAATTTTCGACATACTCTTAACCATTTCTCCTAAACTTGGGTCCATTCCGATTAGCCAACCCATAATGCACACATTCGCCATCTCTTCATTCGAGAAACCAGCAAGTGCAGCTCCTTGCGAAGCTTTGAGTAAATAGTCGAATGCCTCAGCAAACTTTGGGTCTTCTTGACAGCGCTCAATAATCTTGTCCATTAATTCTTCATTCATTTTGATTCTCCTAAAAATTTTTCCCATGATTCAGGGATTTTCTTTGATCCATGTTTTCTCATCATCCAAGTTGAAGAGGACCATAATCTCCAACTAGGCTCCTTTGGTTCCTTTAACATATCCATACGAGCCTCAGAAGGCGTTTTGTTGCCCTTTTTTTGATTACAAGGTACACAACATGACGAAAGGTTTTCCCAGCTTTTAAGACCCCCTCTTGACTTCGGTATGACGTGATCCAATGTTAATTGATGCTTCATAAAATGGTTGCCGCAATATTGACATTGATAATTGTCTCTAAAGAATATTGTTTTCCTCGAAGGAGGGACGGTGAATCCTTTCTTTCTAATGTAATTATTCAAAACAACTACAGACGGAAAACAAAAAAGGGCACAAGCCTGAAGAGAATAATCCTCAACGACTCGCGCCCTTCCGGAGAACACCAATGAAAAACCTTTGTATGCATCGACAATCTCGATTGGTTGCCAAGATGCGTCTAACTTTAGCGTATATAAATTGTTCACATTTTTAACTAGTTCTTAGTTAATAGTTTCGATGCGGCACCTTCCTGTGGTATTCTAGAATTAACAATGTCGGAAAGTGAAAAATTATCAACGAAAGACTTAAGTTCTCCAAAAGCTTTTTTGAAGTCTGGTTCCATCGTAACTTCTGTTTTTCCACCATGTCCGTGAATTGCGTGCACTTCACCGATGTTATCATAAACTGTAACTGTCGGATGTTCAGATAGCCAAGTTACTGCTACCTTACCGTTATCAAAAATAAAACCCTGTGCGACTCGACCAGTGCCTGATACACCTGATTCATCTTCAGTTCTGTTTAAATAAAAAATCTTCATAATTAAATCCACTCCATATCATCATCTGACTCATCTTCGTCGTCTGATTGCTCCATTTCGTTTGTCGAAGAGAACTCATTTTCGATGACGTCATCTTTTAAGTAGTCTTCTTGGACTTGTTGATGTAGGTTCGCAACAAAATCCAAAACCAACATTATCGCATCATAGCAAGATTCTTCCAACGGATCAAAGGTCAATACGGAATCAACTATCCTAACCACCAGAGACAACTCAGACCCTACATAAATATTTATTTGCTCATCATCTTCTGTATCTGCATCGAAATCTTCTTTGTTTATAATGAAAAACATCAATCTTTGTGCATAATACTTATCTTCAGATGGTCCTGAGAGTTTTAAGTTAATACCGAACTTAAGCATGTCGCCGAATTTTGAATCCATCTCTTATTCTCCCTTGATTTGATTAATTATGTTATCGACGATATTCACAGTCTCTTTTGGACCCGTCGTATTAAAGGACCGAGGCTCACATGCCTTATGGATTTCATAATCATTACCATTAGGAGTTAGAGCCCGATCACCAACAAACCAAACATTGCTACCATCAAAGTAGCGAAGAGCATATGTCTTATCCCAACCAGTGGGATAGATATCAAACGAAGTATCACCTCCAAGTTTTACTGTGATATTATCTAAACACTCAGAAGCTAATTCTGCCCGTATCTCGGATAAATTTCTTTTTCTAAAATTGTATTTTTTGTCATAACGCATAAATCTTGTTCTTTCTTTATTGTTAGCATTACGACCTGACGGGGACCAATTGATCATTGAACCGCGAGCCGATATAAAATGTCCTGCAAGAGGAATATCAAGCTCCGATGCTTTCAACTGTTTTGCTACTAGAATCTCCATCAATCTCCTCCATGCAACTTTTCCAAGTTGCTTTTGCATGGAAGCTTGCTCCGTTAACTCAAAATCATCTGATTCGGTTTTTGGTGGAGCATAGTACTTTGTCCCATTACAAGGTAGAAGATGGAGACAGTAACGAATAGAACTATTCAATAGGGGACTCAACTGTTCATTCAAATAATCATAATCAGAACCTGTGACTATGCCGATTTCGGCATATTGACTCAATTCTTTTAGGGAGGAGGACAAAATATTAGAATCAAATTTTTGCCTAGATTCTGTTAAGGTCCCATCCATATCAAATAAAACAATGTTCTTGTTCATTACTGCTCCGTCTTCAAGTTGTGTGTTTGTGTGTACTACTATTATACCACATTCTGAACGGACTGTCAAGCTTAATACGAAAGTTTTTTAAAAAATATGAAAACGAGAAAAATCTGAGCATATTTTATTTATATATATAATAATAATATAATACTATTCTAATATTCTTCTTTAGTATTCTTTATAGTATTTCTTGTATAAATCAATAAAGTAATCATAAGGAACACCTAATACAGAAGCCATATCTGCTTTAGTACTACAGCATGTTCTTACAAATAACATACAAGCATCTCTACAGATATTAGGCATAGTGTACCATATAGGAAAGTTGTATAGCTTACCTCTCATCATCTTAGAGCTTTGTTCGAGCTTAACAGCGATCAACTCTTCAATGGTCAAATCAGAAACTATGTTGAGAAAGCCCTCATTAACTCGACCTTCTTCTTTTAAAGATAAAATAAATGATTTTTTTTCTTGTGTTTCCCTTGACAAAGCTGTTCCAATATGTTATATTATAAGAGTGTGGTGTAAAATGTGTTGTGTTATCTTTAGGAGGATATTTTTATGTTGGATTTTGAATATCGGGTTGTTCGGGGTTTGAGGCGAGCTCCTCTTCGTACTTGTCAAGTAACAACTTGCTGTTGTACAGTCCCCATTTTTTGAACATTTCTTGGTCTTCTGGATTGTTTAGATCCAAGTAGGCATCTGAGAAATATGATTGAACTAGGTTGAACGCATCGAAAGCTTGGTTTCTTCCGGTCATGTCTCCTTCGAGACCGCCTGAAAATTCTTGTCTTTTTTCTTCATCATCAGTTTTCTTTGCAAAATCTTTTTCTGCTTGAGTTTTGTTTTTGATTTCTTCTTTCTCGCCTTCATCTTTCAATTCATCAGAGACGATATCAACTTCCTCTTCATCTTCTTCAACATCAATTTCGATTTCCTTGAGAATACTTTCTAAGATCGACTCTTGAAGATTCTCCAAGTCATCCAATCCGCCTTCGATATCAGCAGCTATTTCATCAGAAGTAACATCTGCCGGTGGAGCCTCTATTTCTGTTGCAGCTGCAGCAACTGCCGCAGTGTCGATATCTTCAGCCTCTTTGCCTTGTGCACTTAGTGCATCAAGTTCATCAAAGAGTCTAACCATCGCGTTTAGAAAGTGGTTAGTGAAAGATTCTCTCTGCTCACCAGAAGTAGTTAGTTGTTGATATTTTGCTTTAATTGAAGGTTTGGCTTTCCTCAGAGCATCTCGCAACTTATTGATACCAGTATTTGGATGTGGATTGGCCATATCTTTTGCTTCATAAAGAGTTTCCAAGATCATTGTACCTTGAGTCTCTTTAATCAAAGAGCGAACCCATTGTCTAACTTTTTTTTCCTGATTTTGTTGTTCGATAATTGGCTTGACCAAGTTATCTCTGACAAACTCTCTTAATAGCTTTTCATCTTTGCGGTTCATTATTTGATCCTTTTATTTTTTAAAAATATTCTTTTAGCGTTTGCAATCTTATTGATTGCTTCTTTTAATTCTTGTACTTTGTTTTCACGAAATTGTCTAGGAACGGATGCTTTATCCATTGTAAGTTGACCTCTTTCTTTTTGCGCTTTTGCTCTTTTTTCTGAATAGCTCAATTCTTTTGGTTCTGGGATTGGAGTCGACTTTCCACGCGGACCTCTATAACTATCTCTATCCGCATACTCTTGCTCATAACTATATTCATCAAGTTGGTTTTCTTCTAGCCCTGCACGCACCTTATCCCAAACAGCTTTCCAGTCGACACCTTGTTCTTCGAGACCCTTGATGATGGCTTGTTGGATTTGTTTACCATTTTTAGTTCCTTGGAGTCTAGACATTTTAGATGAATATAAAAATGGGTGTGTTTTTCCTGCTTTCACCTTCTCGATTCCATCTTCGATGGACATCTGCGCTGCTTCCTGAAGATTATCTCTTTTCTCTCCGCATTCGCAATCACTAGACTTGCACTTCTCACAGCCCTTACCTTCACTAACATCATCATCTCTCTTGTGTGAACCACAGTGAGATTCGTCAAGTTCTTCGTTTGTAGAATTGATTATTGCTTTTTGCAAACCATCAGGTAAATCCTTCTGCCCACCTTTTAGTTTGGGATCATCATCATATTCAGAAGTTTTATTTTCTTTTAAGATTCCGAACTTTTTCATGAGAAGTTGGTTCAACTCGTTATTTTTCCATTCATTCAAAGACATGTCTTTGTTCTCCTTGTATTTTTTAGTATCTTCATATTCTCTCATTGTAGCGTTGCCTTCAAGCATAGCTTCATGTTCGATATCTTTTAATTCTTCGTTTTCTAAATAGTATCCCGGTCCATTATAGCCACCCACATCTAGTCTATCCTCTAAATTTTGCCTATGATGTATTAATTCATGAGCAATTGATCTTAATATATCTTTCGGATGTCTTCCGTCGACGAATATGTGTATCTCAAGGCTCTGAGGGTCGTAGTAAGCCGTTTTACCAAGTATGTTGGACTGATTACTAGGGTCGGAGTCAAAAACCATTGTAGGGGGCTTCTTGAAGCCGTATTTGGTCGCAAAAAAATCATACATTTCGTGTGTATGAGTCTCAAGGTCACCTAAATCGTGATTAGCAGGGTTTTTAATTGTACAGTTCATACTATAATTAGTCTCTTTTTAGGCTTTTTTTCAATGAAAGTAGTGGTATAAATTCATACTCATTGCTCCCAAAGGGCATTATTTTGGCTATTAACACGATATTGGTGAGCCTAGTTTCCTCTATTATCTCCAATAATAGGCCCTCTTTGTCTTCAAAGACGTCTTGATCGAGGTCCCAAGCCCATGAACTCCAAGAAACGATGTCTCCAATCTCCAAATTAGCTACTCTTGACGACCCAAGTGCGCTATTTTTCATCGATTTGAACTTTTTTTCGTCTTTTATGATGATTTTCTTGCTCATTTTATCTAATATTCGTAAATATCGCTTCCAATTGGCTTTAAATCAATCATTTCTACTGCATTTGCAACATTTGGGACTGCTTGGGTAACCATTTCGCCATTAACTTGGTCATATTCGCCTTCTTTCATGCCATATTCGATATAATGCTTCACCGTTTTGATATAATCAGCTGCTTTTGTGAGTTTTGCTTGAACCCATGACTCTAATTGTGTATCATCCATCAACATTTGCTCTAATTCTGCTGAATATTCAGCAATTTGAGACAATTGTCTCTTGGCCATCTTACCTTCCATGTCTTCACGGTCCATTACAGGCCCAATCATAGCATTGTCGCACTCTTCTTTGATTATTTGGATCAATTTTTCTTTTGAAATCTTCATAGTTGCTACTACCTCATGTAAATTAAACTTAATAGAGCGATAATTGACCACTCTGGACCAAAAAAGACTCCGATAAACAACATAAATAGCATAAAGACTATTGTTTGTATCATTTTTGCTATTAGATATTCTTCATTTGGCATTACTCACCTCCACCGCCGCCATCTCCACCACCGTCTCCTCCGTCAGAGTCGTTATGGTGGGTAGAATATCCTCCGTATGGCCAAAAAGAACCTACTTTAGGCGCAGATTTGCGAGATTTTCTCTTCTTTTTGCGTTTCTTACGCTTCTTCTTCTCATCGAGATCGGAAATGATGGATATTTTTATTTTTTTTTGAACTTTTTTGTCATCTGACTCTTCAAGAGCCGGCCCGATACCTCCACCGGGTGCACCTGGAGGTGCTGACTTACCTTTTATGGCTCTCATGTTCTTATATGGCGATCCTTCAGACTGAGGCCCAGTGCTTAGAAGTTGATTCGCATCACTGGTATAGCTTTTTAACTTAGAAGAGTCTTTTTGATAGTTCCTTTCTTTGAGAATACTACTTCTAGGTTTGTATTGATACGATTCAATCATCTCTTGCTGATGTTGCAACATGTTTAATACGTTTGTAAGGTTTTGCGTTGCATTTCCCTTGCATTTCCGAAGTACTTCTTCATAATCACCACAGAACCAATCAGAAACTTCCCATTGCAGCTTGATTATACCTTTAAGCATGTCTGATGGCTGGCTTGTTCGACCAAAAAAGTAGAAAGAATCCTTTGTTACACCCTTCCAAGTGGTTTCGGTCTTGTCAAGGAACTTAACTTCTTCGACTTCCATACCTAATTCTTCTTTTACTTCACGCCAAAAGGCAAAGCTCGGCTCTTCACCGTCTTGTATGTGTCCACCGGGTGCATCCCACTCGTATGAATCCGACCTTTGAGCTATGATAATCTTATGATCGGAGGTAATAATGACACCTTTAGCTATAGCATCAATATCTTTGACCAACTCTTCAGGGTCTTTCACTAATATGTTGAAGTTTTTATGTAAATTCTTGTAAGCTTCAATCGCCTCACGCTCAACTGGGTCATCATCATAGTGTAATGTAGAGCCAAGTTCGTACAATTTCTGTGCTTTTGGTTCTCCGTTGGTATAGAAGACACCATCAACTTCGATTTTTAGGTCTCTTAGTAATGATTTTACCGAAGACTCAGGGTTTTCTAAGTGATTTTGTCGAGATGTAACGATAAAAACCGTCTTACCCTCTTTCTTAAACGTTTTAATTCGCTTAATAATCTCTTTGTTGATGCCTCCGAACTGATATTGCTCTTCGCCATCGACTGTTTTGTTGGAAAAGGACTTAACAACTGTGTTGTCAAAGTCAAAAGTGACCACGTCACCATTTCGTCCGTCCTTGAGCTTCCCCATTACTTCAAATAATTCTTTCATATCATACCTCCTAAGTACATTATACACTATTTTCGAAGGTTTCGCAGCATTTTCTTTCGAAATTGTTGAATTTCTTGAAGTTTTTCGTCTACAGCTTCCTCTTCTAGCTCTTCTGTGTCTTCTTCCATGACGTTTCGTAGCCCTTGAGCCTTAGAACGTTGGACGTGACCCCAATGATGCGCATCACCAGCGGATAGAGCTATGGTAATCCCACCTTGTATCCCTTGAGTGGAGAACATTTCGACCAGCCCGCCATCAGGAAGGTCATCTGGATGCTTTGCTGGTTTATCAGCACTTCCCATGCCTCCCTCAACATCACCACCACCAACTCCACCCATTGCAGAGATCTCTTCGAGCTTCTTTTTGATTTTAATTCTAATTTTCATGATCGCACCCTCGAATTAAATAGTGCGGCACGAAAGACATAAGCTCGTGAAAGAGATTTCGCCAAATTTTTTTCACTTTAAACTCTAATTCACGAACTTATTACGATTTTCGGACACAATACTTGAATATTACTCAGGTTCACATCCCCAAGTAGAGTATCCAATCTCTAAAGTATCACCTTGCTCAGGAGCATCCTCATAAGAAAACACAACAGCATTTAAATCTTCATTATATTCCCAACCAGATGCAGCTATTTGCCCATTAATCCACACGCGAAGCGTGTCGAGATGCGGATCTTCGGAATCCAGCTCGAAAACAGTTTGTATTGAAACTTCTAGCGCAATCTCTTCCATCTTTGTTCCCCAATCTTCACCACAAATGCTCCACCATTGAGATCCATAGTGTTGCACGATGTCATAATAGCCCCAACCCGGTTGAGTATTCCAACCGGTGCCCGATGGGCATCCTTGCGGAATATCTCCGATGATCGCATATGGAATGAACTTGTCTGGTTTTACAGAGTCGATATCTGCGATAAGTGAGTTTACCGTAATAGGCGAGTTGTCAGGTTCATCCGACAAAAAAATCGCGATAAGAGTCGCATCGGGTCTCATCCATGTAGCACATTCACCACCAATCATGCAATCTCTTAGCATCTGCAATCCTTTTTCCCAACCAGACCCCGTAATTCCGATAGAGTTAATCGCAGCAACTGATTCATTTAAAGGATCTGTAGAATTTTGCGAAGAAATTAGTCCGATTAGCTCGGGCGAGTCGGTTGTGATAAAAGTAATTTGAAAATCAGGCGAATATGATAGAAACACTTGCATAAAGTCGGCCATATTCTGCCCAAGCATACTTTGATAGACAGACATCGAGCCTGAATTATCAATAATCCAGATAATGTCGACAATTAACTTTGAATCTTGAATCCATCGTTGTATCCTTTCGTTTGACAACACTGCCGCACCTTCTGCCGTAGCATTGAACACTGGTGTTAAAGGATCGCTTGAAGAAATGTCGTACATGGTAAGATCATCATTCGTATCTAGCGGAACATAATTCGCAAAAAATTCAATTCTTGCTCCTGGAGCCAGTACCCATGGGAGTATTGGGAGTGTTCCGAAGTCAATTGTGATGTCCGGCGGTACTGAAGCCATAATATCGATATCGTCAATAATCAAATCAACGTTTCCATCATTCTGGATGGTAATTTCAGTGGTTGTATCACATCCCAACAAAGGGCTTCCAAAATCAAGCGTAGATGGCGTCACACTAATCACAGGGGCATCACCATTCCCATTTAACCAGACGCCCTCAGAAGGCTCTTCATCGCCCTCTAAATAGATATCTAAGTATCCCTCGTTGTGCTCCAAAGTTCTTGGTGCATATCCCACTTCAATCTGGTGCCAACCACCGGCTGGAACTGTAAATCCACTTTCATCAACAGAATAATTTTCTCCGTCGATATCCAGATGGTCCACAACAAGATCTGCCGCGCCTCCGTTCGCAATCGTGATGGTCATTGTATCTGACTCATGTCCCGAAAGTAAGTGTCCGAAGTCCAATGTGCTTGGTGCAACGATAATCTCTGGTTGTTTAACCTCATTGATGGCGATGTCTGAACATGCCCATAGTAGCGCTAATAGTAACATAATGCGATCCCTCCTAAAGTAAGTAGGGAAGTGAAAGTCCTGAAAATTTTTTTAAGAAATTTTTTCGGAACCTTTCTTTGAAAGTTCTACAACGCCGGTCGGAATGGGGAAGTTCGATTCTGGGAAATTTTGTAGAGGGTATTTGTGTACCTCGCTGCGCTCGTGGGCCAAAATCCATACGTAAGTACTTATTTCATCGCTATACTCGACCCCGTAGGGGGAGGGGGTACACACAAAAAAGCCCACGTTGAAAACGCAGGCAAAAAAGCAAAGTCAGAAAAACATCATCGGTTCCAACGACGGTTTCGTTGTACCATCTTGATGTATGCTGAACGTCCGATAGGCGCGACCTTATCAGACCAGTCTACACCTACGGTTTTCTCGAGCCACCAGACAGGTAGGTCGATTGGTTGAGCGTGTGAGTAGCAGCCCAAAAAGTTATCATCGCCCTTATGGATTGCTACACGTCCACCGTGCAACGTCGAGCGTCTCGACATTATAGAGTGAGGAACCCACGCTACGACGTCGCCAATAGCGACCTTATAGGCCTTAGGGTAATCGCCTTTCTCAGTCTTGTATGATACCGAGCCGTTGCGATTGATACGACCGTACTGGCGTTCCCATTCTACCGACGTCTTAGAGAGGTTAAGACACCACACTTTTACGGTTGCCCTCTTCCACTCGGTACGCTCGATAAACTCACAAGTATCCTCCATCAATTGCCAATCATATTGTTTTGCATCATTGTCTATAGTCTCGTATTTCTCGGCATTGTAGTGGTCTGCTATAACCTCGAGAACTTCGAGGACTTGAGCATTCACGTCACTCATATCGTAGTCTTGATAATAGTCGGTAACTGCTAGACGTCCGGTAGCGTCGATGTGATAGATGGTTCGGGTGTTCTCATCCACTGCGAAGATTGTACGAGCGCCGATTTTTACGGTACTGTAGCCATATGCCATTTGGATCGAAAGAGCATCATTGTGCTGGACTATCCATTTTGCCTGACCTCTAGAGGTATTCATCATAAAGTCCCGAGCGATACGGTGTTGTAGGATGAAGTCTTGAGCAAAGTTAATCACTCGGTAGATTGGGGTATGTAGACCACAAAAGTTTCGCTTGTGGTTAGACTCCCCATATTTACGGGACTTTGATACAAGTGAGTCAACAGAAAAAGATGGTTTGAATGCTAGCATAGATGCTCCTAGAGTGCTGAGATTTTCGATGGTCTGGAATGTACACAGAATAACGTAGGCAATCGCCATTGTATAGATTGCGATGATTGCGATAGTTTGAAGATTTTGTTTAGTCATTTGAACTCCTTGGTTATACTATAATGTATCACGTTTGGAGGGTGTTGTCAAATCAAAGGGCTACCTTTTCGGTCAGATTATGTCCTAATGGAAATCTTTCTTTCTTTTTATAGTTATGTAAAGTAAGTGTCTCGGATAAAACAAAAGCCCTACAACGTCGGGGCTACCGACATCATAGAGCCTTCTACATTCCCCTATGGGTCGAGGGTTTAGAACTCTCCATCATTACCGAACATTTCGTCCAACTCATCTTGAACGTCGCTTGGTACGACCTCATCTTCTAACATCGCATCTGCAATCCGTTGGATCTCGGCAACCTCTAAGGCTCGTTGCTTACGGAGTTCTGAGGCACTCATCTTTGGAGTTGATACCTCTCGATATACGATAGGGGTCGAACCCTTGATAACCTTAGGACTGAAAGACATAGACAGTGTACGGTCGGTAATCTCAGGCAAGTAGGCATCCAACTTTTCTTGACGACTAGGGCTTAACTTGCCCGTAATCTCGGACTTGTGGACTCTAGTGTAGTCTGAAATGATGGAGTCTAGCGAACGTCGAAGACACCCGTTAAGCATTGCGACTTTTTCTTCGGCATCGAAGATGTCGCTACCATCGGCATTTTCCCACATATAGTCACTATTGAAAGATTCAATGTCTACAAGAAGATTGCCATCCATAGTACCACGAACACGGCCCATACCCATCGAGGTAGGCAGGGTAGTACCTACGCAGGGCATCACTGTACCATTCTTAAGTCGTCTCAAGACAACTGGGCGATCATTGATGTAACCGTCTATTTGAGTGTTACCGACGAATGTTGGTTGAGAAGTACCAACGAAGTTGTTAAGGGTTGAAGTTTTATAAGTCATATGCTCTCCTGAGCGAGGGGTTTCAAGAACAGAGTTGCTCTCTTGTATATAATGTAACGTGTTCTGAATGAGTTGTCAAGTGAAAAGTGTTAGTTGAACGGACATTTTCTGTCCGTTCGTTCTATGTTGCCCTTATTCGCAGGCTTGTTTTTTTGCCTCAGTTCTCATCTCAGGTAGCAAACCCAACTCTCGAACTGTAAAGATGAAAGCCGTGAACTCCTCAACTTCGCGCTTTTGCCATTCCAACTCTATTGGGCACTCAACGTTGTATCCCATTATGTTCTCAGTGAACTGGTTATAGGCTCTCGCCATTGTCGGGACTAAGTCCTCTATGGTTGCTTTCTTGTTTCCAAGGAATAGTCCACTGTTACGGACTGAATAAAGCATTGATTGAAACTCTACGTTGTGATTGAATGTAGCCATGGTTGATCTCCAAGATCGGGGGTGTTTTTGAGAACCGAGTTGTTCTGTTGTTTATAATGTAATCTGTTTTG
>Ga0098060_1000686_pt1 | contig 14603 bp, 19 predicted proteins | sample 21_taG_FD_77063 | JGI IMG/M metagenome (GOLD analysis project Ga0098060, IMG submission 77063) | Marine viral communities from the Subarctic Pacific Ocean - 21_ETSP_OMZ_AT15319 metaG | ecosystem: Environmental > Aquatic > Marine > Oceanic | place: Pacific Ocean | collected 2015-01-19 | reverse complement strand
TGCCACTGCTACTAAACAAGCTCAATCAGAAGAATCTGATCCTTGGGCAGTAGATGCTACTGAAGAAGAGATTGAAGCTCTTAAAGAAGTTCATGAAACATTGAATGATGCAAACAAAGAAGAGTTTATGGAAAGAATGAAAACTCGTGAAGGTCTTCAAGCTCTAATTACTTTTGCTACTAATTTGCAAGGAGAATAATAAATGGCAGCTGTAGAATTAACAAATCAATTAGCCGTTGGTGGTGGTAGAGTAGTATTACTTTATAAGTCAGGTGGTACTAGTGTTGTAAACAAATCACTTGCTAATTTAGCAACAGGTGGTGAGACTGTTACTGCTGCAGACATTACTCGTATATGGTATAGTGGAGCTGGTACATTATCAATTAAACGTAACACAACAGTTGTGTTTATTAGTGACTCTGAAGCAACATTTGATTGGAACCTTAAAGAAGCTGGTATTGCACTTAGTGCAAATAATGATCAAGCTATTAATGTAACATTCTCAGATGCAAACAGTACAGCAATAATAGAATTACAAAAAACATCTAACCACAGTGCAGCTTAGGATAAACTAATGAAACTTATTACAGAACTAAACGAAAAAGTTAATTATATCTTTGAAGAAGATGAGAAGAGTGGTAAGAAAAATTATTTCATTGAAGGTGTATTCATGCAGGGTAATCTTAAAAACCGTAATGGTAGAGTATATCCTAATGAGGTATTAGCTAAAGAAGCTACTAGATATGACAAAGAATACATTCAAAAGAATAAAGCATATGGAGAACTTGGACACCCACAAGGTCCTACTATTAACTTAGAAAGAGTATCTCATATGATAAAAGAATTAAAACCTGACGGATCGAATTTTGTAGGCCGTGCGAAGGTTTTAGATACACCATATGGTAACATAGTAAAAAATCTAATTGATGAAGGAGCACAGCTAGGTGTTAGTTCCAGAGGTATGGGAACAATACGTGAGCGTAATGGTGCTCAAGAAGTACAATCAGACTTTATGTTATCTACTGCTGCAGACATTGTAGCAGATCCTTCAGCACCAGACGCATTTGTGAATGGTGTAATGGAAGGTATGGAATGGGTATACGACGCAGCTTCTAGGAGCTTTAAGAGTGTACAAGTGGTTGACGAAATTAAATCCGTTGGAACAAAGAGCGCAAGAGAATTAGACGAACAGAAGTATAATCTGTTCAATAAATTTTTGCGTAGTTTGTAATTATAAATATACTATAATAGGATAATATCCGTTAAATTTAACAAGGAGTCCAGAAGATGGCCAAAGAAAAATCTAAAGAAGTCGAAGTTGAAGTAAAGGACGACGACTTACTAGAGGCCAGCAAGACAGAAGATCAGCAGCTGCAAGAGTTCAAAGCAGACAATACTGGTGGCGAAGTAGTTAAAGGAGCTGAAATTCCTGAGCCTACAAGTACTGGTAGTACTTCAAGAGGTGCTGATAAATCTCAAGGGGATTCAACTCCTCCTGCTGATGCACAAAAAGCATCTGTGTCTAAAGCTGCGCTGATCTCACAAGTCATGGGCAAAATGAATAATATGAGTAAAGACACTCTGATGAAGTTATCTGGTGAAGTGAATACTTATGGTAAAAATAAATTACCAGCAAGTAAGTCACAATCAACAGGTAGAGATCCAATGCCAAAGCTAAGCCCAACAGGTGCAGCTGAAGCAGTTGGTGAAATTTTTGATGGTGATGAACTATCAGAAGACTTCCGCAGTAAGGCTACTACCGTATTTGAAGCAACAGTTAATACTAAATTAGTTGAGCTTCATGCCCACATGCAAGAAGAATTCAGTCAAAAACTCGAAGAGGATAAAGAATCATTCCGCAAAGAGTTAACTGACCGTGTCGACGAGTATCTTGATTACGTCACTGAAGAGTGGATGAAAGAGAACGAAGTTGCAATTGAAAATGCACTTAAAGTCGAAGTTGCTGAAACATTCATGAATGGGATTAAAAATCTGTTTACAGAAAACTACATTGCTGTACCAGAAGACAAAGTTGATCTTGTTGCAGAATTAGAAAAGCAAACACAAGAACTTGAAGGTAAGTTAGAAGAGCAAGTTAACAAAACTATAGAAGTCAAAAAAGATGCTGATGAGTTACAAAAGTTTAAAACTTTTTCAGAAGCATGTGATGGCTTAACTATGACACAGGTTGACAAACTTTCTAAACTTTCTGAAGGTATTGAATATGATAGCAATGAAGAATTTAAATCAAAAATAGATTTATTAAAAGAACATTACTTTAATGGAAAAACAGCTAAAACTGAAGCTGAAGACCTTAACAGTGACCCTGTTGAGATTGATTCAGAAGAGCCTGTGCAAACTGGTTCAATGGCTGCTTATTCACAAGCAATATCTAGAAGTGTTCGTAAATAACAACAAAGACCCAAGGAGGGAAACCAAATGCAATTAAATGAAGAGCTAGTCAAGAAGTGGCAGCCTATACTTGAGCACGGTGATCTACCAGAAATATCAGATCCATTAAGACGCTCAGTAACAGCAGCTGTTCTTGAAAATACTGAAACTGCTTTACGCGAGCAGAACAACTTTGCTCCTCAAAGCCTACTTGAGGCAGCCCCGGCTAATGCCATGGGTGCTTCTTCTAGTACAGCAAGTGATGGAGCCGTTGACATATATGATCCAGTACTAATTAGTTTAGTACGTAGAGCAATGCCTAACTTAGTAGCTTATGACATCATGGGCGTACAACCAATGACAGGTCCAACCGGACTTATCTTTGCAATGCGTTCAAGATACTCTACTCAGTCAGGTACAGAAACATTCTATAACGAATCTAATACAGCATTCGCATTGGATAAAGATGACCATGCTAATACAGCAATCGGTGATGCAGCTAGAAACTTAGGTGATTCACCTGCTGATGGTTATTTAAATTCAACAAAATCTAACTTAGAATTGTACAACTTTATGTCTGGTATGACCACAGCACAAGCTGAGCGCTTGGGTGATGGTGCTGCCAATGCAATTCCAGAAATGGCATTCAGTATTGAAAAGATTGCTGTGACAGCATTGTCACGTGCTTTAAAAGCTGAATACACAATGGAATTAGCACAAGACCTTAAAGCAATTCACGGCTTAGATGCTGAAACTGAATTAGCTAACATCCTTTCAACTGAAATTTTAGCTGAGATCAACAGAGAGTTAGTAAGAACTGTTGGTACAATTGCTAAAGTTGGAGCACAAGAAGGAACAACTACTGCTGGTAAATTTGACCTTGACACTGACTCAAACGGTCGTTGGATGGTTGAAAAGTTCAAAGGCTTAATGTTTGCAATCGAAAGAGAAGCAAATGCGATAGCAAGAGGGACAAGGCGTGGTAAAGGTAACATAGTTATTTGTAGATCTGATGTTGCATCAGCATTACAAATGGCAGGTGTCCTAGACTACACACCAGCTCTTAACTCAAATAACCTAGCTGTTGATGATACAGGGAGCACCTTTGCAGGAGTTCTTAATGGTAGAACCAGAGTATACGTTGATCCATATGCAGGAGACAACTATATGACTGTTGGTTACAAAGGCTCAAGTGCTTTTGATGCTGGCTTGTTCTACTGTCCATATGTACCATTACAGATGGTAAGAGCAGTTGGAGAAGATACATTCCAACCAAAAATTGGATTTAAAACTCGTTACGGCGTAGTAGAAAATCCATTTGCAAGAGGAACTACAGCTCTAGCAGCTACAGGTGCACTTGCAGCAGACTCTAATGAGTACTACAGAAAAGTGGTTGTTAATAACTTAATGTAATAGTTAAGTCGTTAGTAATACTATTCAAACGAAGGGGGCTTCTCACGGCCCCCTTTTTTTGTATAAATAGTAGTAGGAGATATTATGGCAGCTATAACAAACCAACCAGACAACCCACAATTTCTATCACCGGTAGGATTTAATTTTAACATACAGAAATTACCTCATGTTAATTATTTTGTCCAAGCTGTTAACATGCCCGGTGTACAATTAGGTGAGACACCTTTAAACACTCCATTCCATATCATACCAACACCTGGTGATCATATCACATATGGTGAGATGGCAGTTACATTTAAAGTAGATGAAGATATGGAAAATTATATTGAGTTATATAATTGGATGCAGTACTTAGGTTTTCCAGAAGGATTCAATCAAGCAAAGCAAGTATATAATAAAAGTGGACTACAAAGTTTAACAGGACCAAGAACTGTTCAAAGAACAGGAAGAACATTAGGTGAGGGTTCAGTAAGTGATGCATCATTAACTGTATTGAATTCAGCCTCACAACCAAACCTAACTGTAACATTTGAAGATTGTTTTCCAACATCATTATCAGATATGCAATTTGATGCAAGAAGTAGTGATATAGAATACATAGAAGCTCAAGTATCATTTAGATTTAAATTGTATCATATCTATAGATTAAAGAGTACAGGATTATCTAACACATCAGTACGAATAAACGGTTGACCTTTATAACATAATTTAGTATATTATATTCAGGAGGCACAATGAATATATTTGTATTAGATAGAGACCCTAAGACTGCTGCATACATGATGTGTGATAAGCATGTAGTTAAAATGATATTAGAATCAGCACAAATGTTATCTGCTGTATTAGATTATCAATATAAAGATGAACACAAAGGTGGTAATGGACCAGTGATTGAACAATTTGGCCTACCAGGCTATCCAAAAGCTCATGCAAAACATCCTTGCACATTATGGGCTAGAGCATCTAAACAAAACGCTATGTGGTTAGTAAGACATATGAGAGCTTTGTGTTATGAGTATACAGCTCGCTATGGTAAGACACATAAACAAGAAGGACTTGTTTCAGTATATGAAGCACAGTTACAATATTGTAAATTTGAACAACCATGTAGAACAGAATTTGTACAGGCAATAACTAATACAGAACTTCATAGAGATGATCCTGTAGAAGCATACAGAGAGTACTACAGAAAAGAGAAAGCTCATTTCTGTACTTGGAAACATGGTGATGTACCACAATGGTTTGAAGGCTGCTATGCAATTAGATGAGTTATTTGAGTTATGGAAAGATGATAGTAGTATTGATAGAACTGAATTAGGTGAAGCATCTACTAACATACCAAAACTTCATTACAAATATTATAAACATTATGCTCAAGAAAGACTGACACTAAAAAAGTTAGAAGCTGAGTATAAAAGTTTATACAAAGACAAATGGGAATACTATCAAGGTAACTTGGCAGATGAAGATTTGAAAGAACGTCAATGGGATCCATTTCAACTAAAAGTATTGAAGAGTGATCTTAGTACATATATTGATAGTGATAAAGATATAATAAACCATATGTATAAAATTGAGTACCAGAAAGAAAAGATAGACTTTCTGGATAGTGTAATAAGAAATATAAACAATAGAGGGTTTCATATAAAGAATGCAATTGACTGGGAAAAGTTTAAAGTCGGCATCTAAGATTTGTGATGTAGATTACACAGATCAGCATGTAGAAGACTTACATCAAATATTAATGGATTGTAACTTTGGTAAACATGAGAGAGTTGACAGAGGAACATATATGCATAACTACCATAGAGCTTATGGTAAGTTGTTAGGACCAGATAGATATAAGGTCCAAAATGTATTAGAAGTAGGTATATGGGTAGGATTAGGTTTACTTGCTTGGACACGATTCTTTCCTAATAGTGTGGTAGAAGGTGTAGATAAATTATTTCAATGGGAACCTAAAATAAAAAGGTTGTTTACATTAGATGGATCGTATAGAATAAATTTAAATTGGTGTGATACTACTAACGAAGAAGCATTAAGAAAATGGTTTCCACCATTAAAATATGATACATACTTTGATGTTATCTTTGATGATGGTAATCATTTTGCTAGTGGTCAGATGGCTACACTAATAAATCTATGGCAATACTTAAAACCTGGTGGTTGGTATTTCATAGAAGATGTAACAGAAGCACATGAGCCATCAAGGAAACTATTAGAATACATAGATAGTTTAGGAGAACAGGGTCATGAGATTAGTTGGTTCCATTATCCTGATGACTTAAAAGAGCATTTCGATCCGAATGTATTTCGAGGTAGTATGCATGCATCCAACTTAATTGCAATTAAAAAAAACAAGGAGGTAAAAAATGTCGATTAAAAAACATTTTTACAATGCATTGGAAGATAGATTTAATGCTGATAAATCTAAAGCAATAGCTCAGCTAGAGTTATCTTTCAATCAGCCTGTAGCAATTGGAGAACATCCTCAGTTACTAGATGATATGGCTAAGCTAGTATCTGATGTTGCTACAGCAGAAGAAAACTTAGCAGCGCTAAGAGACAACTTTGGAGAAAAAATTTATCCAGAGGAACCATCTGAAAATCCAGATGCCCCATGGGACCCATGGAGGGGTGGAAAAAAGAATAGAGATATGTAATGTTTGAAATATTAGGGGTACTATTAATAATATTTCTTGTGTATCATGTAATAAAAGATGGTGGTCCAACATATACTTATTGGACTGCTTATGATCCTGGTGAGATTAAATGGCCCAAACTATGGAAAAGAAAGAAGAAAAAGTGAAGGTAGGTATAACAGGTCACTCAAATGGAATAGGTAAAGCGTTTGCTGAACTACTTGATGACAAAGGTATTGAGTGGATTGGATTTGATCTTACTAATGGTTATGATATTGAAACAGAGAGTGGACAACGAGATATAGTTGACCAGTTGCATGATTGCGACGTGTTCTTTAATAATGCATATAGTTATAATGGTTATGGAGAATGCCAAATACAACTATTGTATAAAGTATGGAGACAATGGAGAACACATAATAAAAGAATAGTTGTTATGAGTTCTATAGGTGGTGATATTCATAAGGAAGTAGATGAAGTACATCCATGGGAAGAAGGTACAGGTTATCTTGGTTACGACTCATTCAAAGCTGGATTAGATCATGCATGTAAACAATTAAATATGCTACCGTATTGGAAACTTGGATACCAATGTAAGATAATAAACATAAGACCTGGTGTAGTAGATACACAACTTGCATTAGACTCGCATCCAACTATGGATCCTAATTCAAATAAATTAAAAGGTCACCAACATGCATCTAATTTTACTACTAGAAAAATGGATCCTAAGTATATTGCCAACACAATAATGTGGACATTAGAACAACCCGAACATATTCTTGAAATAACAATTGCGGATAGTCAAATTGCCAACAGTGAATAAAATAGCTATAACTGGTCACACTAGTGGATTAGGTTTAGCACTTACAAAATATTGTGACAATAAAAATATTAAATGGGTTGGCTTTTCAAGAACCAATGGTGAAAATATTGGTGACAAAAAATTTTATGAACGTCTTCCAAAAGCAATTGAAGATTGTGATGTGTTTATTAATAATGCACCGGGGAACCATTTTCAGATTGTTTTGTTGTATGAAGTGTGGAAGCTTTGGCAACAACTTGATAAACATATTATTTGTATTAGTTCAACTAGTCAAGAATATATACATAAAAATCAAGTGTATCCTTATGATGCATACAAACAAGGTTTGGATTATGCTTGTGCACAGTTACAATACATTAGTGGAAGTAAATGTAAAGTAACTAATATTAAACCAGGTTGGATTGATACACCTATGGTAGTTGATTATCATAACCGACATCCTTATCTTGTAAAACCAGACCATCTAATGGATCCTGATTATGTGGCTGAAGTAGTAATGTGGACATTAGAACAACCTGAACATATAGAATCATTAACAATCACCGCGAGACGTAATGCTAACAGTAAGTAAAGTAAATGATGTATATTTGAGAATAGATTGCGACCCTGGTACAAGTCAGGAGCTTAGTGATTATTTTACTTTTACAGTACCAGGTGCTAGGTTTATGCCTCAAGTTCAAAATAGATTCTGGGATGGTAAGATTCGTTTGTTTAATCAAATGACTAAACAAATATACTTTGGTCTTTATCCTAAGATAGAAGAGTTCTGTAACCAGAGACAATACACATTAGACATAAAAGAAGATAGAGCTTTCTTTCAGAATGAATTCTCATTGAAAGAAGTAGATGACCTTGCCAAGTCTGTAAAATTACCTAAGAAGTTTTCAGTAAGAGATTATCAAAAGAGAGCTGTTGCTCATGCAATAAGAAATAAAAGATGTTTGCTTTTATCACCAACAGCTTCTGGTAAGTCATTAATAATATATTTGTTAAGTAGATACTATCCAGCTAACAAACTTATCATAGTACCTACAACAGCATTAGTACATCAGATGGCTTCAGACTTTGAGGACTATGGTTATGAAGGTAAGGTACATAAGATAACAGCTGGAGAAGATAAAGATTCATTTAGTGAGATTACTGTTACTACATGGCAGTCAATATATAAGATGCCAAAGAAATGGTTTAGTAGATTCAAAGTAGTTATAGGTGATGAGGCTCATTTGTTTAAAGCAAAGTCTTTAACAAGTATAATGTCAAAGTTAGTAGAGTGTCCATGGAGATTTGGTTTCACTGGAACATTAGATGGTACTGTAACACATAAGTTAGTATTAGAAGGTTTGTTTGGTCCTGTTGAAAAAGTAACATCTACAGCAGAATTAATAAAGCAAGACCATCTATCTAAGTTTAAGATAAATATTATTACACTGAAGTATACTGATCAGAGTAAACTACTAATGAAACGAGCCAAGTATCAGGATGAGATAGACTTTATAGTTAGGAACCAAGCTCGTAATAGATTCATAAAGAACTTGTGTACCAGTTTAGAAGGTAACACATTAGCATTATTTAATTTTGTTGACAAGCATGGTAAAGTGTTGTATGATATGCTTAAAGATGAAAAGCGTTCTGTCTTTTTTGTCCATGGTGGTGTTAAAGGTCAAGAGAGAGATGATATAAGACAGATAGTAGAGAATGAGAATAATGCAATCATTGTGGCGTCGTATGGTACATTTAGTACTGGTGTTAATATTAGGAACTTACATAATATCGTGTTCGCAAGTCCAAGTAAGTCCAGAGTGCGAAACCTTCAGTCGATTGGAAGGGGGCTTAGAACAGCAAGTGGTAAAAGTGAAGCTCGATTGTTTGATCTGGTAGATGATTTAAGATACAAAGGTTGGAAGAATTATTCTATAGAACATTTTAGTGAAAGATTAAAAGTATATAATGAAGAAGAATTTCCGTATAAGATATATCAAATTGATCTAAAGGAGTAGAAATGGATTGTGCATTACTAAAATTAATGAATGGAGATGAAATTATTGCTGAAGTAATAAAGGATGAGAAAGATAGTTATACTATATCTCAACCTGTGCAAGTTCATAGAAACATATCACCAGTCAATACTGAAGTAATAAGATGTTCTTATTGGTTATTGTTTAGTGATAATACAGAAATAAAAATTGAAAAGAAAAACGTCTTAGTAATTTCTAAAGACATTAATAAAAACGTAGTTAAACATTATGATTATTTTCTCAAGAATGCTGAATATGGTGTTATAGATCAAGAAGATCGTATAGACAGAATGGATGAAATTGTTGAGAGAGCAGAAGAGGAGTACAAAAAGAGAATGTTAGATGGAGATGATGAACCAAGTCTAAAAGACTTATTATATAAAACAGCCAATACGACGATACATTAAGATGGCACATTATGTAGATAATAAATCTTTGTATGCTACTATGGTAGAGTTTAAAGTAGCATGTAAAGATGCAGAAGAGTGTGGAGAGGAGGCTCCTCCTATACCTGATATGGTTGGTGCAGCTTTGCTAAAGATAGCAAACAGATTGTCAACAAAACCTAATTTTATAAACTATACATTTAGAGAAGAGATGGTTAGTGATGGAATAGAAAATTGTATTAATTACATTGGTAACTTTGATCCAGATAAATCTAAGAATCCATTTGCCTACTTTACTCAAATAATATATTATGCATTTCTAAGAAGAATACAAAAAGAAAAGAAACAGTTATATATTAAACATAAAGCAATTGAAAACCATATGGCGTTTGATGAATGGATTGATCCTATTGATGGTACTCGTATTACAGCAGATGCTCATAACCATGAACCTACAGAGTATATGAAAGACTTTGTAAAGAGTTTTGAGACAAAAGAAAAAGAAAGTAAACAAAAGAAGAAACCACTACCAGCACGTGGTGTGGAAGCATTCTACAAAGAGAAGTAAATTATGAAAATAGTATTAGTGACTGATCTCCATTTTGGAGCTCGTAATGATAGTGTGAAAGTTGCAAAGCATCAGAAGAGATTTTATGATGAAGTATTCTTTCCATACCTCAAAGAAAATAATATCGATACAATAATAGACCTTGGCGATACGTTTGATCGTCGAAAGTATATCTCTTTTACATCATTGAAAAGTGCAACGGAGATGTTTTTCAATCCATTAAAAGAGAATAATATAACTACGCATATGATTGTTGGTAATCATGATACAGTATATAAGAACACTAATGAATTAAACTCTGTAAATTTATTACTACAAGCATATGATAACATAATAGAATATGAAAGTCCTACAGATATACAAATAGACGGATGTGATATTCTTATGTTACCTTGGATATGTAAAGATAACTATGATCAAACTATGAATATAATAGACAAGACAAAAGCTCAAGTAGTGTTCTCACACCTAGAGTTAAAAGGTTTTGAGTTTATGAGAGGTCATTTTATGCATGAAGGTATGGACCATAAAATATTTGATAAGTTTGATTTAGTATGTTCTGGACACTACCATCATAAATCTACAGAAGGTAATATAAACTACTTAGGTACACCATATGAACTTACATGGCAAGACTATCAAGATGAAAAAGGTTTCCATGTATTTGATACAGAAACAAGAGAATTGACCAGAGTTGTAAGTCCGCTTAATATGTTTTATAAGTTATGGTATGATGATACAAATATGACATTTGAGGACATAGCTAAGATAGACTTTACACAATATAAAGATTGTTTTGTAAAAGTTATTATAACAAATAAAACTAATCCTTATTTGTTTGATAGTTATATTGAAAGATTAGATAAGAATGATTTAGCTAACTTACAAATTGTAGAAGATCATTTAAACTTAGACTTAACAGAAGATGAACACATAGTAGATGAAGCAGAAGACACTGTAACTATATTAGACAAGTATGTAGATGGTTTAGAGATTAGTTCAGATAAAGATAAAGTAAAAACATTATTAAGAAACCTATATGATGAGGCCCTTTCTATAACATGATATATTTTAAAACTATTAGATGGAAAAATTTTCTATCGTATGGTAATCATTGGACAGAGATTGAATTAGATGCAAATAAATCGTCCTTGATTATTGGTGAGAATGGTGCTGGCAAGTCAACAGTACTTGATGCACTTACATTTGTATTGTATAATAAACCTTTTAGAAAAGTTACAGTACAACAATTAATTAACTCTATTAATAACAATCACATGGAAGTAGAATGTGAGTTTGCTATTGGTCAAAACAACTATAAGATATGTAGAGGACAGAAGCCAAGAATATTTGAGGTATGGCAAAATGGTAAGTTACTAAATCAAGAAGCTCATGCAAAAGATTATCAAGAAGTACTAGAAAAAAGTATACTTAAACTTAATCACAAAAGTTTTTGCCAAGTGGTTGTGTTAGGTAGTTCTAGTTTTATTCCTTTTATGCAACTACCTACTAATCATAGAAAAGAAGTTATAGAAGACTTATTAGATATTGGTATCTTTTCTATAATGGGTTCAATACTAAAAGATAAAGCTAGTGAGAATAGAAAACAATTAGCTGAAACAAGTAATGAAATAATGTTACTTGAAGAACGTATTAAGATGCAAAAAGATTATGTTAAAAGAATAGTACAGCAAAAAGATGATCTAATAGAAGAGAAGAAGAACTCTATTGAGAAGTTAAAAAATGATAATGGTATAAAGGAATTAAATCTAAAAGATAAAGAAGATCAGTTAGCTAAGTTACGTATAGAAGTTGAAGAAGAAGAGGCTGTAAGAAGAAAATTAAATAAACTAAACAACTTAGATAGTAAGATAGGTGATAAAGTTAAACGTCTTAAAAAAGAGATAGAGTTCTTTGAGAACCATGACAACTGTCCTAAGTGTTATAGACCTTTAGATGAAGAAACTAAAACACATAACATAGAAAATAATAAAGATAGTATTGTTGAATGTGAAGATGGATTTCTAAAACTAGAAGAAGAAATAAATGCTGAACAAGCTCGTGTTAATCATATGATAGAAGTATGGAAACAAATAGATGGTGTGAATAAAGAAATCAATAACTATAAGTCTGAGTTAAATGCTAATCAATCTGTTATAGACTCTATGCAAAAAGATATAGACAAAGAAGTTAAACAAGATGTTAATATTGAAAAAGTTAAGATCAATGAGATGAATGAAGAGATGAGAGAGATTCAGAATATTAAGAAGGATCAATCTGATGAACAAGAGATCATAACTGTAGCTACTAATCTATTAAGAGACACTGGTATCAAATCTAGAATTATCAAACAATACATTCCAGTTATTAATAAACTGGTTAATAAGTACTTGGCAGCTATGGACTTCTTTGTACAGTTTGATTTAGATGAAAACTTTAATGAAGTAATTAAGTCAAGATGGAGAGATGAGTTTAACTATCATTCATTTAGTGAAGGTGAAAAGATGAGAATAGATTTATCTTTATTGTTTACTTGGAGAGCTATTGCTAAGTTAAAAAATAGTGCAAGTACAAATTTATTAATTATGGATGAAGTATTTGATAGTAGTTTAGATACACAAGGTACAGATGAGTTCTTAAAGATAATAAATGACTTGACTGCAGACTCAAACATCTTTATAATAAGTCATAAAACAGATCAATTAGTAGATAAGTTTAATAGTGTAATCCGTTTTGAAAAACATCAGAACTTTAGTAGGGTAGCAGCATAATGGAAAAGAAAATACCAACAGACTTTACATCTATGGGTAAGAAGATAAAAGAAACTTTAGATGGTAGAGTAGATAATATAGGCCTAGTTGAAGATGGTATTGAGATAGAAGATACAGATATAAAGCTAGGGATGAAAGATGATTACTTATGGGATGAAGTTCCAAGATTTGATTTCAATAATCCTCCTGTAGATCCAGAAAAGTTTTCTATGGCTATGGTAACATATATGAGAGAGCATAGTGGTATAGGTTTAGCTGCTAATCAAGTTGGTTATAATTTTAGTATGTTTGTTACAGAAGGTGAGCCAGCTTTTGCTGTATTCAATCCAACAATAACATTTAGAAGTCCCAATGATGTATTGTTAGAAGAAGGATGTTTATCATACCCAGATCTAATACTAAAGATAAATCGTCCAGCATCTATTCGTGTTAGATTCCAAGATCCATTTGGCAATTGGATAACAAGACAATTTGCAGGTATGTCAGCAAGAGTGTTCTTACATGAGTATGATCATCTTTTAGGTGTTGACTTCACTGATAAAGTAAGTAAACTAAAGTTAGATATGGCTCAAAGAAAGCTCAAAAAAAGAAAAGGTAAAAAGAATGCAGACGTCTGAAATAATTGATAGAGTGTATCGAGTTCTACATAATGAACTTGATATAGAAGGTACTACAATAACTCCTAATATGCATCTGATGAATGACTTAGGTGCTGATAGTTTAGGTGGTGTTGAAATAATAATGTGTATGGAAGATGAGTTTGGTATTACAATACCTGATGAAAAGATAGATCAAATAATTTATGTTGAAGATATAGTTAAAACAGTAGGAGAATTGGTTGGCTGATAAACAATATTTGTACAGTGAAATATTTCACTCAGCTCAAGGTGAAGGTTTATATACAGGTACTCCTGGACCTTGGCTAAGATATTTTATGTGTAACTTACAGTGTAATGGATTTGGTCAGAAAGATCCTACTGATGAAAGTACATATGTATTACCTTATAAAGATTTAGATACAAGTAAGTATGACAAGCTAGAAGACTTGCCTGTGTTTGAATATGGTTGTGATAGTAGTTACTCTTGGTCAGCTAAGTATAAAAAGTTACAACGTAAAGGTACAGCAAGAGAGATTACAAATAGAATATATGACAGTATGAAGAATGAGTTTAATCCTGATGGTATGTTTATACATCCAGGTAAAGGAGCATATTGGCAACACTTACATATAACTGGTGGTGAACCTTTAATGCCTCATGCCCAAGAATGTACTGTTCAGATAATACAATGTATGATGAATGATGCTAATGTACCAGCTAGTATAACTTTCGAAACTAATGGTACACAAAAATTATCAGAGCCTTTTATAGAACAGATAAGTAATTATGGATGTCCTGTACATTGGTCTATAAGTCCTAAGTTATGGAACACTGCTGGTGAGAAATCTGATAAAGCATTTCAACCTCACTTAATTAAAGAGATGCAGGATGTATCACCACATGGAATGATAAAGTTTGTTTGTAATGGTACAGATGATACATGGGACGAGATTGATGAAAAAGTAAATGCACTAAGAGATTTTGGTGTACAG
>Ga0098060_1000680_pt1 | contig 14692 bp, 2 predicted proteins | sample 21_taG_FD_77063 | JGI IMG/M metagenome (GOLD analysis project Ga0098060, IMG submission 77063) | Marine viral communities from the Subarctic Pacific Ocean - 21_ETSP_OMZ_AT15319 metaG | ecosystem: Environmental > Aquatic > Marine > Oceanic | place: Pacific Ocean | collected 2015-01-19 | reverse complement strand
TTCTTCATAGTATCTTTCTTCTAATATATCCTGTGGCATCTCAGCATACATTGAATGTTGTTTTCTCATTTCATTCAATGCTTCAGCTAAAGTTTTACCTTCAGATCTTAGTTTAGCTTTCACCTCTCTTTTAGCTATAGCAAGATATTTTTTAATTTCAGCTTCCGTAAGTAGCATTCTAAATACTCCGTGGAATGCTTCATGATATTTAAAAGGATTATTCCATCCTGTTGTAATAACTCCTTCTAATCCTTCTATTCCTCTTGATATGTCTTTCATGTTCATCATGAACATTCCAACTTTTTTATATGCTCCTTTTAGATTTCCTCCATGATTAATTATATCAATAGTGAATCTATCACCTAATCTAGCTTTAACCCAATCAATGTATGTTTCTATATCTTCAATATCATGACCATCAAAGTTCTTTACAATTTTGTTTGCTTGACTTTTTGCTTTAGCAAGTTCTAAACTTAATTGCTGTATCTCAGGATCATTCTTAATATCCTTCTTATTTATTTCATTTAATTGATGATTTGTAACTGGTCTTTCACCTCTTGTCCACTTTTTTCTATTCTCTTTTCTTATTTCTCTCTTTCTTTCTTTTATTCTCTCAGATAATACCTGAATCTCATTAACTGCATCTTGATTAATAGCTTCTCCTTGAGTGTTAACAGAATTTACTGATTTAGTTTTTAACTTTATTTGTATACCTTGTATTGCCTTCTTATTATACTTATAAATTTTTGTCTCTATCTCAGTTAGGTCTTTATCACCTGCCTTTTTTCTAGCTATGTCTTCTAATATCTCAGTATCAATATTACTAAAGTCATCTAAATGAGCATCTTTTTTCTCTGTTGTTGATAGATCCTCAGCTGTTTTTGTTTTTTCTATAGGAGTACTTTTTGCAACTCTTCTCTTAATTACATGTATGTTTTCCAAAGAGCTTAATGAAAAGTTAAAATTTTTCTTAACTTCTTTATCAAGTTTAGTTTCTGTATTCATGAAGTCATCAATGTTTGGATCTTTAGGTAAAGCTCTTTTAAAGTTTTCTAATGTTACTCTAGCTTTATCCTCTATAGGACTACTTTTACCAAACATTTTATCATTTATTATATCCAATACCTCTTGGATGTCACCCATGCTTTTAAGTTTTTTAGCTGGTATAATTACTTTAGCTCTATCAAGGGGTTGACCTTTCTTTATAGTTAAATCTGAGTAATCTATACGCAAGGCTCCGTTTTGAGATACCTTCATTTCAAGATATACACCTTCAGTAGATGATATAAAAAGTTTTTCCTCTAAATCTTTATTATATTTTCTATTATAACCAGCTTTTATAACCTCTCCTCTATCATTTATATTTTTTTCTACTGTCTCTGCAGATCTTTCTTTCCATTCTTTAAATAAACCTGTAACTTCTGATTCATTCATTGTTTTGGCTGTAACATATACATGTGCCGTTGAACCATTAGGCATGGTTACAAAAGCAACATATTTACCTAATCTTTGTGAAGGTTTAAATTTATTTTCATATTTAAGTAACTCTCCTTTTAGCGTTGCGTAAGATGGTGTATTAGGTTGTATGTTTGTTATAATACTACGTTCTATCTTTGTGCCTTTTTCATCACCTTCATATATTTTATTATAATCTACAACATAATAAGGTTCTATTTCAGGATCATATAGATCTTCTTTATTCACAATCGTTAATGTATTATAATCTAAATCTTTAAATAATACACCCTCTCCTTCATCAGCTAATGCCATAGAGCCTTCTGAGATATTAAGAACTACACCTAACTCTTCCTGTGTGAATTCTGCTATATCTCTATTTTTCATTAAGTTATCTATCTTCTGATATATATAATAAGATTGAGCATAGTTATTTCTTATTTGTTCGGTCTTATCCTCAATTTTATCATTACTATACAGTTTAAAGAAATCTTGTACTTGAGCCTCAGTTATCTCTGTAGGATTTATGGCATCTCCTTTTCTATTAAGGAGTATTAAAGCGCTTGGACCCATAAAGTATCCAATAGTCTTACCGGCCATTTGAACTTCAACTGCCCATTTCTGAGCATGTTTCTTAATTAAATCATTTTCTATACCCCCCTTAAACTCTGTAAAACTCTTTTTATCTGGTATATCTATTTCTCCTGCGTTAAACCATTCAGGGCCTGGAGTTATTTTAAAAGTGACTTTCTTCTTATCATCTTCCGTAAGGTTTCTTAAAAATTCTTGTTGTTCATATGTATTTCTTTTTACATAGTCATTTTTATAATCCCAAACAGGGTTTATTACTAAAGGTTCATTAGGTTTTATCTTACCTCCCCTTTTCTTATAGTTTAAAGAAACATTATCTTTTTCAAGATTCATTGCTTTGAACGGACCTTCTTCTAGAAATAGTTTATCTTCTTTATTATTAGTACCTATCTTAGACTTTTTCTTAATGTATATATTATTATGAGTTGCCACCATTGATGGTGTAGAAAGTACTACATATGTAACACCCTCCTTATCAACTAAATAATCTCCATTTTTATATTCAACTCCTGCAAATTCAAATGGTTTTTTATTTGCATTTTTTTGTTGAGCTCTATCGGTTAGTATATCTCTTTCCTCATTAGCTTTTTTCTTAGAGAAATGTACTTTATCACTAACTGTTTTACCATCTTCATCACGGACTTTATATACTGTCTCTTTCTCTCTTGTAGTTCTTTCTGTAATTTCTTCTTTTTCTACCTTAAACTTTTTAGTTTTTGATTTTTCTTGACTGGTAGTACTAGCTGGAGAGTCTACAATATCTGAGATTTCAACATCCACACTTCTTAGAATTTCAGCTACTTTAGGATCTTCTTTCATTGACAGCACCCAATTAAAGAATGAATTGTCAGTTTCACCAACTAATTTTTCTCTCACATATACTTGATCATGTATTTGATTAATAGCATATTCTACTTTTCTTGCTCTGAGTGATATAGGATCTGCTAACCAATCTTCAATATTTGTTAGTGCATCCCCTTTACCTTCTCTCCTTAAGAGATATTCCTTATGTTTTTCATTTAAGAAAGAATCACCATATCTGTTTCCTGTATATACGTTAATATTGTCTTCATTTACATCATTAACATCTTCCCCTTTAAAGTGTGTGTTTTCAAAATTATAAGGATCATATTCTTGTTTTGACTCTTCATCCTTCTTTTTTTCAGATTCTTTTTTCTGTACTGTATTTTTAGTAGCATTTGTATAATTTCCTAAAAGCTCATCTTTCTTTCTTTCAAGTGAAACATTATCTGCCCCATTTAAATACCCTTCTTCTGTCATGTATAGATAAGGAGCTGCTCCTCCTTTCAAGAATTTTTCTGCTTGGACTACGTCTGGATATATACCATACTCTGCCAAGTCTTTTAAGAACTGGATTTTCTCTTTTTGTGCTATATGAGACTTTATTCTCTCTTCAACACCTATTTTATTCTCCATAAATACTTCCCAGAATCCAGCTTCCATCTTTTTAGCTATATCATAGAGACTATTAGGATTAATTAATATATTAACAGCTTTATTATAGTCTTCTGCTCTACCTTTAAGAGCCTTATGATCAACAAGTTTTGTTAAAAATTCATCAAATTTATCATGATCCATGTAAGAATCTTTTTGTTGATTAGATATGAAGTTAAGATAGTCTGTAACAACATCTCTTAAATTTTCAATATTGTTAGCATCAAAAACACCAAACGGATTAGCTGATCCTGACTCATAAATTGCTAATGCTTGAGACTCTTTATCTGTAATATTACTAGTACTTAATATATTTTCTCTAAGTTCTTTAACCGCATCTCCAGCTATAATGGTTGTAAACTCATCCTTTTCCTTATCCTCATCTACTTTGGTAGTTGGGGCCTCATACTTTTCTATATTATTAGGATCTGTTAGTACTGAGAAATACTGTTGTAATAATTCTAACCTTTTCTTTTTAGATTCATATATGACTTTCTCATCTGGAGATAACTCAACACCTTCTTCTTTAGTAGGTTCCATTGTGTTTCTCAGTTCTATCTTCAATAATCTAATTTCTGATATAAGCTGTTGTGTGCTGGCAAGTGCATCTATATCATTAGAGGCCATATTCTTAACTATAGGATCTGAAGAAAGTTCTGTATATATTTGGTTAGATCTTTCTACAGCTCTTTGAAATGTATCTCTTGTATACAGTGCTAGCATTTTTGCATGATTAAATGCTACTTGAGATATTACCTCATTATTATATTCTGTGGTATGTTTCTTAAATGCTGAAGGATCAAAAGGATTTATGATCTCATCATTTAGATCCTTATATGCTTTTTCAACATCATCCATTCTATCAAGCATTCCTTGTATTCTCTCTCTAGTCTTGCCTGATTTTATATCTTCTGGTGTTGCATTTAAAAATGCCTCACCTAAAGCTTGGTCATCTAATTTAAGAAAGTCTTCCATCTGCTCTCTATAATTATGCATCTGACCTGACTCTATAATTCTATGTAAAGCACTAAAAACTCCCTCATCTTTTATATCTTGAAATTCTTTTTGTTGTGAATCAAGCATCTCTACATTCTCAGCAAAGGTTGTTGCAAATAATCTTTCATTTACTTGTTTCTGATTAAGAGCACTTAGTTTAGTCATATCAAAATAATGTTCAGGATTTTCGTAAGCTTTATTTAATATGTCTACTGTTTCTTTTATATAAGCTTCTTTGTCTTCTTGGTATTGCTTATGACTTTCTGGATCACTTTTACTTTTATATAATTCAGGCATCCATTCAAATACTGCTTTCTGAGGACCTCTTACTAATCCACCCATTAAGAAACCTGACATAAATACTTCAAACCCTTCTCCTGACCATTGTGATTTTGCTCCAGACATTGTAGATGCCCATATTGCATCAAGATCTGCAGCCATAGGATCCTTATATAAGTTTCTATAATAATCTTTTGTACCCACAGCAATACCTTCCTGTGCTATTTCTTGAAGACCTTCTACAAGGTTAAACCGTCCATAGTTTAAAGCAGCTCCTGCAAATGTTTGAAGACCTCCGCTCAAACCTCTTCTCTTGAATGTTTGCCATGCCGTTCCTCCATATTCAAAAGCATCTTGACCTGCTTTGACTGTGTGTCTTTTAATTATTCTATTGAATATACCTTTTTTTTGTTGATTCATTAACTTACCTACAGTTCCAAATCCTCTTAAGGCTGTATCAAAAACAAATGCATTAGATAGATATATTATAGGTGCATTTAACATTAGAGTTGTAAACCCTGCTTCATCTGCTTTATTCACTAATTTGGTTAGCTCTGCAGAATTAGGTGCACGCCCATGCTCCTCAACAAACTCTCTATATAATTCATCAACTAAATCATTCTTAACCATACCACCCTCTAACTTGGATTCAGCCATTGCAAGGTTAACAGCTCTGAAGTCTCTATACATTCCTCCAAATGTCTTTGCAGTTTTTGCTGCTCCAGATAATGCTTTTGCAGTTCCTTGTACAGAATCTATTGATTTTAAGGCTTTTAGTGTATTAGGTGTCAGAGTATTCCCCACAAATCTTCCACCTCTTAACCAAAAATCTTTTGAGAAATCTACTTGTTTCAAAGATTGTAAAAGTTTTCTGCTTCTATCTGCATAGGCTCCCGCACTAAATAACTTATCTATTGACTTATAACCTCTTACAGCATTGTATGCAGTTCTACTTGCAACTAAAGGTGTAGCTCCTCCAAATGTTGCCATCTCTAAACCGGCCATTGCAAGTTCTTCTACCGCAATGTTTGCCATTATACCCATGGTATATGCACTGTTTACCATAAGATTGTTCCAGAATGCTCCAGTACCCTCTTGTGTTGACTGACCAATCCTCATTGCATCAGCATAAGCTTCAGCTTCATCTGGATCTGGTCTAAGAAAGTTACCTTCTGTTAGATCATATAAGGAATGATATGTACTTAAAAAACCTGTCTTAGCTACCTTCCACATTTGACTCCTTGCTCTAGCATTCTCATCCCACCATGAAGAAACCTCATTATATCTTGATTCATTATCTGCATAAGGATGAAATCCTAAATTGCTAAATTGACGGTGGTTAAAATATCTATCAAAGTTGCTACCCTTTATACTAAATCTTAAAGGTTGTACTTCATTCTGTCTACCTTTTAAATCTAACTCTTGCTGAACATCTTCAACAATTTTACCAAAAACATTATTGTTAAGTTCCTCATCTTCAGGGTTTGCTGATAAAGTAGCATTAACTGGATACTTTGCAACCATATTGTGTAATGCTTCAGCTCTATCTAGACCTTCTATCTCAAATGAACCTAATGGTGCTTGATCTGTTCCTTTTACAATGAGATCATCTTTAATTTTTTCAAAGTTTATCTCTGCAGGTGATGCCGGTGTACCTGACATTACATCAATATTGTTTTCTGGTGGTATTAGATTGTAATTTTCTAAATTTTGCTCATCCATATCAGATTAATTTATTGGTTTTCAGTCGTTGAGTTTTCACTTTTATGAGCTTTCATAGCAGACTGATTATCTTTTGCATTACTTTTGAGTTGGTCTCCCATCCTATTAAATATCATATCAATTCCTTCACTAGATTCATTTAGTATTGTTGGTTTTGTGTATTGTCCTGGTTCAATATTCCCGGTTTCTTTATTATATGAATTAAGAGAAGCTTTATAAACCATTTGCTGATTACTGTTTCTATAGAATATTACAGTCCCTCCATCATTAGTAATTATTCTAGACTTATTTAAATCAACTAAATAGTCTGTTGTTCCTACATATGCATTTTTAACACTATTAGGGTTTTTCTCTCCGTATTCTGTAGAAGCAAATACTGTTATACTATTACTTTTTAACTTATCATATTCTACAATATTATTTTTACTTGATTTTGATGACTTATGTCCATCAGCATATTCCTCACGGTAAGTAATAACCCATCCACTCTTGTCACCTTTTGCTCCTAATCTTTCTGACCAAGCTATAGTAGCATTAGGTCCTTTTCCTTTACCAAAATGTTCTGGATCTAATTTAGCAATGTTATGGTCTGCAAGAAATTCATTTAATGAATTTATAGCCTCTGGATCTGACGCACCGTCACCATAACCTGCACTCTTATCACCTAACTGTACTATATAATTTTGTGATGGTCCTGACAGTAACTCTGTTATTAAGTCTATTTGCTCTTCTGCTTTTGGATTAAATTGTCCAACAACATACTCAGAACTGTGAATATCATATATAAGAGCTCCACCACCAGCTTGGTTTTGATTTGTCATATGTGACTGCAAGTTGTAATTCTGTACACCATTTACTGCACTGGCTTTATTCATGTTTCTATTCATCTTAGTCTTTACATCATTGAATAGACCTTCTATACTATGTTTACCCCAGAATTCATCAAATACATTATTAAAGTGTTTTTCAGCTACTTTAACACCGCCACTTTTAGCTCCATCAATAGTCTTATTCATATCTTCAACACTATAAAATCCAAAACTTGCAGCTGCATCTTCTGCTGAGAGATCACTTGTTCCATTAATATAAGCCCCAAAATCCTGTACCATCTTATTTTGTATTTCTTCAGGTTCTGCCATTACTCCTCTAGAATTAAATAATGGGTAAGCGTCTAACATTCTTCTTTCTAACATTGTAATCTCCTTATTTGCGGTCATTAGGTCTATAACATTAGTGTATGCTTCTTTTTGTCTAGACCAACCAACAAGAAGTTTTGCTGTTGTATTATCTATTCCGTTATTTATGCTTTGAAGTTTATAAAATAATTCTGGATGAGATCTTTCTAGATCTGGACCAGCAACATCATCAAAATCCTCTTTTAGTTTCTTAAGTATATTATCAGATAATTCCTTAAGTTTATCTCCATTTCCTCCTTCTACATAATACTTCTTAGCCTCTGCCCATGTCATGAACTTACCATCAACTTCCATTCCGTGAGCTGAATAGGTATTATCATCAGTGCTAATGTCATTAGCCATATCTGAATAAAATGATTCTACCAAAGCAAACCTATCACCCTTAATCTTATTTAAACCTTCATTTGTAGTATTTATATTAAGTTGAACTATGTCTGCTTCTTCATCTATAGCGTATTCTCCAGTTGTTGCACCATCTCCTGCTACTACTTTATTGAGTGTACTATTGGCACTATGAGTATTGTTCCCTCCTTCTGCCCAAGGTAGTGGTGTAAAACCATCTTCAGTCATCAAATAACCTTTTTCAAATGCCGTTTGATTCAATTTATTTACTCTATCTATTTCTTTTTCAACTTTAGTAAGGTTATGTTTATGAGTATCTAAAGCAAATTTATCTGCCTCTATAGTTTCTGATGCATCAATATCCGCAAAATATGCAGCAGCAGATCTTGTATCTGAATCTATATGAGCATGCATATAAGCCTCACCCGCTTTCCTCATTAAATCATCAATGTCAAGTGGTTCACCTAATATATCAGCATTTCTTTTTTCCATTAGTTTTTGACCTTTTGTAAGATATTCCATTTCAGCTTCATGTCTCTCAAATGTAGTCATTTCATCTGATCCTGGTATAAGATCTCCACCATTTGTTTTATAAGAATCCCAAGCGCTCATTCCAGTAACAGAATTGTCTACTTCTTTATTAGTCTCATTAGTTGATGCAGTTGCGTTTTGTCCATACGTTGCAATAGTTTGTTCAGCAAAAGCTTTTTTAGCACCTTCTATACCTCCATATTGTTCTGCATTTTGTTCCCAAAAGGTTCTAGCCTCCACATAGAACTTAGTTTGATAATACCTATTGATATTAGGATCATCCATCATTGTTTGTAATATGAAATTTTGTGCAGGATTATAGTATATCATCTGATCAGTAACCGGATCTTTACCTGCAGGTCTTCTTGTTAAGAGTGTACCATTCTCTTGTGTAATTATATAATGACCATCTTTTGATAAGCTAACGTTCTTAATTTTCATACCTGAATTTTTAAGCGCATTAAAGCCTGATTCAACAAGATCTACTCTTTCTACTAATTCTGGTAACTGAACACTCATTGATCCCTCTCTAGTAGCGTTCTTAAAGTCATCTAAACTCCAGTTCATCATTTTTACTCCTCCTTCCCACCATTTAGATCTTATCTTCTCATCATCACTCTTTCTAAACTCATCAAACTTTTGCATTTCACTCTTATACCTTTTAGTAAATACAATATCTCTTACCGTCTTCTCATCTTCAAAGAATGGTGTAAATACACCTTTAGCAGCATCTACATTTTGCTGCAGTGATAAGTCCATTCCGGATATTTGTTGAATTCTTGGGGCAAGATTTCTTACATATTCATCTCTAATTCCCATATTATCCTCTCTGCTAAGATCAGCATGAAGTACACTACCATATAAGTTATTCATTTTCTTATAGTTAGTGTCATATCTATCCTGTCTCTTATCTAGAGCATCAGATAAAAACTTAAAGTCCGGTGTAAAGGCCTTTGTTTTTGATACATATCTGTTTACATTTGGTAGGTACGTTGCCATATTACAAAAATACTAAATTTATTTAATTTAAAAGATCATTATAAGTAAACTTTTAGAGTTTATTAGTGACCTGTTATCCATTTATTTAACTTCTTTCTACTTCTTTCAAGATCAGCTTGACGTTTTGAAAAGCCTTTAACTTCTGTTCCTAATGATACTACCTCCTCAGATGCTCTATTAGTATTAAGAGGACTCTGCTTACTACTGCTTCCATTACCCATACGCATATTTATACACTTAACTAAATCTCCACTAGCTGTTATTTTCTGTTTTCTGCACCACTCAGCCGCCTCATCATAGGTTATTGCACCATCTGTTTGAGTTCCATCAATATTCTTTTCATTATAGAACTCAATATTATGACGCTTAGGGCTAAACCAATAGTTAGGATTTTCTAAGTTTCTTATGTACATTTCATCAGCATTACTCATCTGATTCTGTTCTGCTGATAATAAAGCATCTTCTGCATCTTTATATTCCGTTTGATAAGTGCCCAGAGCCATTGCTTGTTCATCCATATAGTTTTTCTCATTTTCCATCTTAGATTGAGTAAACTGTTGTAAAGCAGGAACATTAACGTTCATTGCATTATTATATATCTTAGTATTAAGAGCTTCATGTTTATTAATAACCTTCTCAGATTGATCTTGCATAGAACCCATTACTAAAGATGGATCAGCTCCTGCTCTTAATGCAGCTGCAGCAGTTGCTTCTAGAGTTGAAAGCTGTTGTCTAGGATCAACATACATAGGATCTACCATTGCAGGATCAGGAGTAGCTTGTCTTGTAGGTGTTATCAAGTCAGGAAATTGTCCTGATTTTACAGCAACTGCTAAATCATCTTGATCAAATGTTTCATACCTAGGTTTTTCTGGTGGAATAATTGGAGGTGGTATTGTAAGTGGTTTACAATCACAATTTTTTGGATTAAACTCCCATTGCTCACCGGTTTCAGCTTCTATTGCAGCTTTATTTTTTTCCACACAGGCTTGCATCTGTCTTTCCTTCTCTGCCCCTTTACAAGATACATCAAATTCCTTTATCTCATGATCTACTTTAGTATTACCTACTACACCTACAAATTGTTTAGATGAGTTATCTCCAGCAAAACCATCAAATTCAGAAATATTACCTCCTTTTAACTCTATGTGTCCTCCTGTTGCGTCACCAAAATTTAGATTAACCTGTTTTAATAACGCTTTATCTTCATCACTACCTTGTTCTTGTTGAATAGCAAGAGCACCATACATAGTTTGATAAGCCATCATGTCAGATCTACTTACTCTTGGTAATCCCATCTTATCAGCAGCTTCATCAAGTCTTTTTTGTAAATTTGCAGCAGAGCCTGATGTAGGATCACCCTTCTTTTTATCATAAAGTCCATGGCCTGTTTTTGCTGCCATATTAAATAACTTATTAATCTGATTAAACTTGTCAAATAAGTATTCTTCACTTTTTGTAGGATCTGATCCAATATTTGCAACCATCTCATCATATGCAGCTTTACCGCTTATGTAGCTAGGATGATTTTCATTCCCGTTATGTTTATCTAGAAGTCTTTTAAGGTATCCTTTATCATTTATTAGCTCTTTGGTTTTCTTTATCCAATTAGCTCTTACGTTAGCAAAGTCATCTGTTTGCATAGTTTGGAAGAAATCCTCATGTTTATCTGCTCCTTCATTATACGGTTTGTCTAACTCTGGATCATAGCTAGGGTTTGCTTTAGGTATTTCATAACCATCTGGACCCATTTCATATACAACATCACCATTTGCATCTGTTTCATACCTTGGATTAGTTGTTCTTGTATGAGCATACGGATCTTTGCTTACCCAGTTTTTAGTCCAGTTAGCATTATTAGCTATACAACTAGCTTCATCAGCAGAAACTCCATCATCACAAGAATATTCATAGGTAGAGAAAGTGTTTTCTGAAACCTCAGCGTCTCTTTCAATTTGTTCTTCAGTCTGGAAAGATCCCGTACCGTTACTACCTCCTTCTGGATTCCAAACGGCATCTAATGGCACCCCTTCCATAGGAGCTTTACCTGTCTCTTTTATCCAGTCTCCGTATGTTTGACCCGCAGTTTGAAACTTAGGTAAACTTCCTCCGTAAACAAACTTGCTTAATTGTCCTCCATATCTTGCTATAGGCTGTGTTACATCTTCAGCAAAAGGATCTAATTGTAATCTCTCTTGTAATAGTTGTTGCTCTATAATACTGGTCTTTTGATCAATAGCTGATATTTGTTCTTCTATTTGATTTATTTGATATTGTATTTTCAAAGATTCTTCAGGATCCTCCATTATATTAGGATTTTTATCTGTTCTATCTTTTATACCTGCATATGATTGTAATAACAGTCTTCTTTGTTCTCCCATATCCATTAACATTCTCTCTCCTGGACCTATGCTTGGAGTTGCATCATCAAATATATCAACTGTAGGTAACGTTCCTCCTTGTACAGCTCCTAAAGGTGCTGCACCATATACTTGATCTTCAGGATGTGTTAGATCTCCACCACCAGTAAATTTTCTAAGAGAACTCATTTTAAATGGTTGTCCTCCTAATCTTTTAATATCTATACCTTGTTCAATAGAGTCTTCAATATAGTTAGGTACTCCTGTATTCTTTTTTGAATCATAGTTTTCTGGATTTTTTATAAAGTCCTCCAATTGATCTTCAGGAATCCCTTGCTTTATTGCCTCTTCTCTTAACCACTCTTGATATAGTTCTTCTTCTAGTGTATCATCTATTTTATCTTGATTAAAGTATGCAAAAGTTCCAATACCTAGTAGAGTATATAAACTAGCTTTATTATACTCTGCAAATTTTGTACCACTACCTATTCTTGGTTCTCTTCCAAACATTGTTTTAAATCCATTAGCACTCCATCTACCAATTGGAGAATGCCAATCCACAGGATTACCAGCAGCAGTTTCTTCTGACCAATTTATTAAATCAGAGGATCCTTCATCTCCTAAATTAGCTCCATCTATTTGAAGCTCATTAAAGAACTTTTGACTTATTTCTACTTTTTTCTTTCCTGCTTCATTAAGTCCTGTTAATCTCACTTCAGGTCCTGTATAAGTCATTACCCCATCAACTTCTTTTAGATATTGGGTGAAATCAATATCATTAGCATCTACCCACAGCTCTTGTTTATCTGTTTCCCAAGGTTTTAATTGTACAATCTGCTTATCAAAATACTTCCACATAGCTACTGTTGTCTCAGGTGATTCCATAGCATTAAGTGATTGATCACCACTAACTAGTCCCTCATACCCATAGTCTTTAACATCTTTTATAGATTTATCATACAGCATGTTACCTACACCTAGACCTTGATGATCTCCCCAAACTTTTACATTTTCTACACTAGGATCTCCAATCCCCAATTTAGGATATTGTAAATTCATAAGACCTAAGTTTTGACTACCTAGATTATATTTACTAGTCTCCAAGTTTCCACTAGGGTTTCCACTGCTGATTAACCAATTATCATTCAGTTTAAAAGTAAAAGGATTGACATAGTTTATGATATTCTTCCCTCTACCTAAAAGTGTTTTAGCTACCTCACTTTTATTATTGCCTTGAAATTTAGGAAGATCTCCTCCCATTTTATATTTACATCCGCAAGGTAAGTTTTTACCACATGTAGGACATACACCTACTCCTCCTCCTGCACCTGGTTTACCTCCATATTTTAACAATTCAAAACCTTTTTGATTAGGATCTGGGTTTTCCCATAACCATTTATCCTTTTTTATTTGATACTCTTGAAGATGAGGTTCCATTGGTATATATGGTAAAGTATGAAATCCATCTCCTCTACCTGTTATTTTGTCTACCTTTTCGTTATGTATTTTTATTTGATGTTCAAAATCTATATTATATCCAGGATAATTCAGATCCCAATTACTCTCCTGGACATGCCACGGTGATTTATTACCAGGCAAAGTCTTATTTTTATATCCTTTAAGTAAATCATTAAGAGCGTTATTTCCAGGGGACGGCAGCTGTCTCTTAGCTCCATCAATTAAATTTCTCTCACCTTTCTTTTGATAGCTTGGCAACTCAGTTCCATATTTAGCCATTGGTGGCCCCATTGGAGGCATACCTCCTTGTGGTGGCATTGGTGGTCCTCCTTGTGGTGGTCCTGTGAATTGTTGTAAGTTTCCTTGTTGAGGTCCCATAGCCATTTGTTCTTGTGACATTTGTGGAGATGGGTTTTGTTGAGGTCCATTCTTTTCTGCTATCTTAGCTTCCATCTCTTGTGGATTAATCCCTTTACTGATTAAAAAAGGATATGCAGCTAATGGTAGACCATCAGAGAAATCTTTCTTAGACTCTTGTAAGAATGCAATCTGAGATAATTTTATTTTATTCTTGTTAATCATTTCCTCAGCTGTATCAATAGAAACCTTATCAGAATTCTCATTCTCCATTATTTCTATGTATTCATTTAAAGGAAATTTTTTAGATGCTTCTGCAGGTGTCATCTTCTTCTTAGAAATAATACCTAATGATTTTAATTCTTCCACGGTAAGTTTCATACTCCTTGTATCAGAATATACAAAACTTTGTTCAGGTAAGTTTAATGGAGTTCCTCCTTGAGTGTGTCTTTTACCTCCTATATTATATAGTTCAAATGAACCATCATTAGTAAGATCTGTTAATGCTGTCTCACCCTTTTCTGCTTCAAGGTTTGCTTTATCTCTAGGAATAGGTGCTAATGTTTTATTAACATTACCTCCTTGGGCCATAGTTCTTACAACTTTGCCATTGACAAGTTTAAAACCTTTAGGTAGTTTACCGTTTATTTCTATTTTCATAATCTTAACGTATAATTTTTATATCTGCACCTGCACGCAGTAATTCATAATATAAATCCATATCTATATTTGCCATCTCTTTTCCATACTTAGCAGTAGTTCCAACTTTTTTAGGACCAGTCATATTCTCTGTAATCAGAGGTGGTTTCTTATCTGTAACAGCATCTGCAACTTGTGTTGTTACACTTTTATCACCATCTGTTACACCAGCATAATTAGCCGCATCTTTTGCTAATGCTGTTCCACCTGCTACCCATCCTGCTGGACCTGGTATCATTGATGTAGCATTCA
>Ga0098060_1000677_pt1 | contig 14705 bp, 21 predicted proteins | sample 21_taG_FD_77063 | JGI IMG/M metagenome (GOLD analysis project Ga0098060, IMG submission 77063) | Marine viral communities from the Subarctic Pacific Ocean - 21_ETSP_OMZ_AT15319 metaG | ecosystem: Environmental > Aquatic > Marine > Oceanic | place: Pacific Ocean | collected 2015-01-19 | reverse complement strand
TTTAATTTAAATGTATTTGCCATTTCTATTTCCTATATTATCCAAGGGCAATTGCCATAGCAACTGCATCGTTTTCGTCTGATCCCCATGCTGCTGTTCCAGCTGAAGCATATCTTAATATCTGCCCTGCAGAACCTCCAGCAGGAATATGATTATATCCTGGAGTTGTTGGATGGGTATATACTGTATCTGTATAATTACCAGCATGTATATTAGTACTGCCTTGATCCGTTGTCCAATCTAAGTGTTCATTAGCAACAAAGCCAGTTAAAGTATCATGATTTAAAGTAATTGCACCAGTATTACCATCAACGCTTAATACAGCATCAGTAGGTGTAGCAAGTAATGTAAAATCTGCCATTGTTCCAGCAGATCCACCATTATGAATATAACTCTTATTCTCATCAGATCGTACTACAACATCACCTGCCTGAGTAGTCAATGCTAGATGAGCTGATTGATTAGCTGCAGTTTGAACTGTAGTTAAAGCTAAAGAAGCTGCTGAAAATTCTGTTCCAGATAATGTAATACCTGTGCCAGCTGTGTAAGTTGTATTTGTGTCAGTAGGTACTACCCAAGCATTGTCGCCTCTAAGGAACGTAGTATTCCCAGCTGTGCCTGTAGCAGATAGCATTGGAATATCAACTGCATCAGTTGCAATAGTAGCTGCAAAAGAACCTGTACCTGAACCTGTTACATCACCTGTTAAGGTTATTGTTTGATCACCAGTATTAGTTCCTGATATAGCGTCTAGTTTAGTATTGTCTGCAGTAGTAAAACTAACTTGCGACAATTGACCGTCTTGTACTGAATAACTTTGTATAGCAGCCCAAGCTGAGCCGTTATAATGATATAAAGTATTATCAGTAGTATTAAAGTATAAGTCACCTTCATCTAATGAAGATGTTGGAGCAGAACTAGCTACTCTATATTGAGCAGCAAAACTGTTAACGCTTGATATATTATCAGCAACAGTATTCATATTAGTTACATTGTCTGCTGTACCTAACGTATTCATATCCGATACTACATCTGCAGTACCTAATGTATTAAGGTCAGCTACGACATCTGCTGTTCCTAATGTATTCATATCTGCAACAGCATCAGCTGTTCCAAGTCTACCTATCTCAGTAGCTTTACCTGCAACACTAGTTACATCTGAACTTATGCCAGCTACTGTAGCAATATTACCAACAACACCTGAAGCTCCAAGGGTTGCCATGTTAGTTACATTAGCACTTGTTCCTAAAGTATTCATGTCAGTTACTACATCAGCTGTTCCTAAAGTATTTAAGTCAGCGACAACATCTGCAGTACCTAATGTGTTCATGTCGGCTACTACATCAGCAGTACCGAGAGTATTCATATCAGCAACAACGTCAGCTGTACCTAAAACATTCATATCAGCTACTACATCAGCAGTACCGAGAGTATTCATATCGGCTACTACATCTGCAGTTGCCAAAACATTCATGTCAGTTACTACGTCTGCAGTACCAAGAATTGCCATATCTGCTACAGCATCTGCGGTGCCTAATCTACCTATTTCAGTAGCTTTAGCTGCGACTGCGCCTATATCTGTAGCATCTCCTGCAACAGCTGTAATTTCAGAATCGATTCCAGCCACTGTTGTTACATTGCTTGATATACCTGCTACTGTAGTTACATTAGCTTGAATACCAGATACTGTATTAATATGTCCTTGTTCAGTTGAAGTAGGTTTAATTGCAATCCAAGAAGAACCTTCTCGAACAAACATTTGATCAGAAGCAGTATTCCAATATAATGCTCCAGCTATTAAAGCATCCCCGTCATTATCTACAGACGGTGCTGATGATTTAGCTCCTAGATATCTATCGTCAAATGAGTCATAAGATGCTGCAGCATTTGTTGCACTTGTAGAAGCACCACTAGCGCTTGTAGATGCAGCTGAAGCACTACTGGCAGCAGCTGTTGCGGAGGCAGCAGCCTCAGCAGCGGAAGTATCTATAGCAACTTCAGAACCTACGTCACCTGAATAAAAAGAATTTCTTGCCATATATATCTCCTACAATAACGGTGAGTCAAAACGAGAAGCAAAAGAAGAACCTTTTAAACTAGCTCTTATTTCTTTTTGATTTAACGCATTAACTTTTCTTAATGTTAATTCATTAAACTTTTGCTCCATTTCTACATCACCTAAAAACGTAGCACCTACAGCACATGAAGCATAAAGTATTGTTTCAAATTCTGTTCCTAAGATCCAAGGTATTGTTTCAATATAAGATGTTCCAGTACCTGTACCAACACTTGTAGCTTTAAATATAGTGCCAATATTATTGTTAGCAGCACCATGGTTAGTCCAAGTAGTAGTTCCAACTACTGCAATTTTATAATAGTTACCTACAACCATTGCAGTCGCAGCTGTAGCTGCTGTAGCATAAGTTCCTACTGGATCTTCCGCTTTATAATAAGTCATAACAAATGTACCGGAAGCCTCTTGCTCTCCATTTTCATCTGTTAATAAAAAATTGTTTGCTTGTCTTGTATAAGAATGAGTAACCTTTTGATTACTAAATGTTTTTGAATCAATTCTACTTAATACAATATCATCATCTTTATCAGCCTTATCAAGCTTTAATTCTATAATTTCAATTAATCCAGCAGGAATTATTATACTGGAATTAGTTGATGTAACTGAAAATGATTGCACTACTTCTAATGGTGGAACTCTAAGATCTTCGTAAAGTCTTGCCTCACCTATAGAAATAAAATCATCTAATTGAGAATCGGTTAGATCTGACCTGTTAAGCCAGTCAGCTACTCCTGTTCGTAAAGTAACTTGGTCTTTAATAGTAGCCATCTAAATCTCCTAAATTTTAAATCTGTTTGAAATGCCACCTGTAAGTAGCTTTGGGTATTCCTCTCTTATTATTCTTTTAAACTTTTCAACTTGAGCAGGATATTTAATAAAGTCAGCGGAGTGAACATCAATGTTGTATTTAGTATATATATCAATTGCAACAATATCTGGTATTATCGCAAAACTTTTCATTGTTGTATTACCACTACCTGCTTGTCTCATATCTTGAGCGTAATCTAAATAATCTTGCACATTTTGAGTCGCAACTCCTCTACCTTCTTTGACTCTAGATTTTATTGTACTCATAGCATTCCTTATATAAAATAACCCCGAGAAAAACCCGGGGTTATAGTTGGCTTAATTAGCCGCTTAAGTTATCAACTAGACCAGAAGCACTTGGGTTCAAGCACTCTAGAGTAGTTTCATGTACCATTAGCGCACGTAGTCTATCACCATCTTCAGAGATATCTCTGTGGTGTAATGGACGTAGTGTTGCCATCTTAAACATTGATGAATCATATACTAAGATATTATCATCAGCTGCTGCGTTAGCTGCACCAGCACCAGAGCCAGTGTGACCCATAATGTAGTTAGGAACTACCTGTACAACTCCAAAATCAGTTTCATATACTTCTACTGATTGACGAAGTTTTCCAGAATCGTCGATGTTACGACGAACGTTTCCATTAGAAACTTGTCCTTGTGCCGCTGTTGAGAAGCTACGCTTAAGACGTGGTGACATCATAAGGGTAGTAGGTCTTCCACCATTTTCCCAACATGCTTGCATTACTGAATCTACTTGAGATAAAGTAAATGCTGCTGCTGAGCCTGCTGATGTAGGAACGTTAGAACCATCTCCTGCACCGTTAGTGATATTGCCACCTGAAGCGTTAACAGTATTAGCTGCCTTCACCCAAGATTGGTATCCACCCATAACACGGTTACCTGAAGAAGACTTAACACCTTTACCAGTTGTTAATGCCCACTCGATATCACGCATCAATTCCTTACCACGTTTTTCAGACTGATATTTAAATTCAGACTTACGACCTGCTTTAGATACATTTTCCATAGTACCTGAAACTTCAATCGACTTAGTAAAGATTTGTGTTTTGTTATTTAAACGAGCTACAACTGGACCAGTTGAAGGTGTGCCTGGGAAGGCCGCGCCCTCAGCGTTATTATTCGCTGCTGGTGGTTGTAATTCGTCAGTTGACCATTCATGTAAAATTGCTGTAGCTTTTGCTCTACCACAAGAGGACATAAACGGTGTATCATCACGAACAATATTAGAAATAAAGTTCGCAAGATCCTCGCGGTTACTTGCCGCGTTTGTTGCCGTTGTAAACGTTGTTGCCAAAATATTCTCCTATTTGACTAGTTGAAGAGTTCGGAGTTATCAAATATACTATCGTAAGTTTCATCGCTAAGAACCTTTAAATCTTTATCAGATCCTTTTCCTTTAGCAATTCGTTTACGAGCATCAACACTCTTTGTCTTCACTTTGTTTTGTTTTGAAACAGGCTTTTTAGCAGATACTGTTTTAACTGGAGCTTTTTTGCGTTTCTTAGCTCCTGTAGAAGCAGATGTTTTTAATACACGGTAGTCATTAATAAATTTAGCAATAAGCGGTGATGCAATTGTATTAACAAATTCCTCAGGAATTCCTTGTTCAACTGCAAACGCATAATTATCTTGCGCCATTTTATCTGACCAGTCAGGAATTAATGTCTTGATTTCCTTTTGAAAAATCTTTACATTTTTTTCTGCTGTTTTACGATACTCTTCTTCTTGAGCCTCGATCATTTTATCCGTTGTTTTACTACGTTCAGCTTTACGCTTGGTATATTCATCTTCTAAAGATCTGTACTTATATTGTAGTGTTGCTAAATCATCATCAACTCCTTCAACATAACCATCTTTAGCCATTTTGTCCATAACATCTTTTCGGCTTTGTAGTAAAGCTAGATCTCTATCATCTTGCTGTTTAAGTAAATCTTCATTTATTTTTTGAAATATATGTGATTTCTCTTTCTCAGTTTCTAACTGTTTGGCTTGTTCCGCCAGTTCTTGACCTTTTTTAGTCTGGCTCTGATTAGTTTGATAACCTTTGATCAACTCTTCTATTGTTACTTCAGATTCTTCACCATCCACTTTAACTGGTACAAGATATTCTAAATCAAGTTCACCGTCCTCTATTTCATCAGATTCTTCGTCTTGGGTAGATTCCTCATCCTCATCGTCCTCTTCTTCCGTAGCGTCATCATCCTCATCATCATCAACATTTTCAGCGTCCTCTTCAGCGGGGTCTAGATCTTCGCCTTCAAGTTCTTCTGTGGATTCGTCATCTTCTTGGATAGATTCAACTTCCTCTGTCTCGTCTAAAGCAGGACTTAATGTACCTCTGTCTACTGCTCTGTCTAATAAAGTATCTATTGCATCGTCCATCGGATTATCAAATCCAGATTCACTCGTGTTTACATCATCCGTTTGGGTAGAATTTTCACTCATAAATATCGTCTCCTATATAATTAAGAGAGTCTTGAACAACTCTCATCATCTCTCATCAGGGTTCTTCAAGAACCTCTATTTTTTTCCTTTTGTTACTGCGGGCTTTTTCATTGATTGTAACTTTTCTTTTAAGTTCAACATGTCTAAACATGCTGTTGAATTAACTCTAGCATATGATGCACCAAGCCCAATGTCACTAATCATAACACTTACCATTGAATCTAATTGTTCAATAGCTTTGTCTAACCTTTCATTCTCAACCATCATCATCTCCTTCCATCTCTTTGGTTTTGTTGTTTTTAGCTGTTACAGCTCTTTCTATATTTGACTGCACAGCTCCTAATGAAACCACTTGATGATAAATAAATTCACGAGCTTGAGTTTCATGGTGTTTCGTAGTGATCCAAGCTTTAAATAAATCATTCATCAAGTCTTCATATACAAATGTCATTGTGTCTTTTATATCTTCACATTGCCATCCTTTCTGCAGAACACGTTGACTATCATCATATGGTGTAACCTTTTTAGGTTTGCCTCCAACAGACACGTGTTCTTTATGTCTTTTATAATCACCCATCTCTCATCAATCTCCTAATAATTACGCTTTAGTAATTAACGTAGTGTGGACAACAGCTCCAGGAACAGTTGTATTACCTGTAACTCCATCTGCATTGCTAATTTGTACTATTAAATCTCCTGCTGCTACTGCAACATTTGTTGTACCATCCATTTTAGTAACATTACCAGTTAACCTACCATTAGCATCAACTGTAAAAGCTGACGGTTTAATATAAGTTAAGGCTGATACATCATAAAACCATACTTCACCCATTTTGCATTCCTCCTTGCATTTGCTGCATTTGCTGCATTTGTTGTTGCTGCTGTTGTTGTTCTGCAGCTTGCTTTTCATTCTCTTCCGTATCTTGATATAAACCTTGGAAGTCTACAGGAATCTTAACAGGTGTTGAAGCACCTTCAGTTCCTTCGGCTTTGATCTTAATCTCAGCCCAGTTTCTATTACTTTCGTCTTCTGCTTCAAGTAATTGACGCTTGTTATCTATCTTCTTATTATCTATCTCAGCTTTAATAAGACTAGTATTAGCATCTTGTTGTGCTTGAACAGCTTGATTAGAAGCTTGTTCTTGTTGCTGTCTTTCTTGTTCTTTAGCTTCAATCTGCTGCATAACTTCTGGATTATCTGGATCTACAAAATAATCAAGTGGATCTAATCCCATAGCAGTAACCATTTTAACGCCTAAATTAAAAGCAGCGTTTTGTGATATATACTTTCTAGATGTAGGATCTTGTGCCATAAGTGGAATTAACTCTCCAACCTGTTGTAACTTCTGTTGCATGTTGATATTAGAGTTTTCGCCAAGGTTAGCTTGAATATCTAAATCTAAATTAGAAGGAATCATTTGCAAATCACTTGGAGATATAGAAGCATAACCTTTATCAGTCTTATACATCATATCTTCTTTAATGTTTTGTTTCATCTCTTTCAATAAACCACGACACAGATCTTTAAAACCTGTTTCCATAAATCTTCTAGCAATATGCTCAATACGGATTTGAGCCGCACTTTGAGTTTGAGCCATCTTAGCTTCTGAGTTTCCAGATACGTATAACGCGTCATTCAAACCCATAGCAGCTTTTGTTAAACCTGTTGATTGCTCTTTCTGTAACTGAAGATATTCTAACATACCTTGAGTTCCAGGTGATATTGGATCAGGACCTATTTGTTGTACTGAGTTAACAGCTGGACCATTAGTAGCAATAACTTGTTTAGGTACAGGATTTTGTAATGCTGAGAAGTCTACTACATTTGGATCGGCTAGCGTTCTACCGTAGTTGCCAAAGTAAACATTCTCTACAAATCCTCTTAATATAGCTGTGGTAGCTTGCATTTGCGGGCGTACCATATCAGCTAAAGATAGACCATGATATTCGTGAGGAATCTCTACTGGATTTAAATCAGCTACAGGTATATAAGATACATCATCTTCTTGAAGTATATCATTACCAGCTTTAATAACATGCTTAAGCTCAGCAACTCCATCTCCATCCCTGTCAGATCTAATCCAACATTCAATAACTTCTAATACTGTATTAGCTTCATCAGAATCATCTAATGCCTCATTAGCTAACCAGTTGTCAATACCAACAGAATCTTTTCTTGATGATATCTCTTGAGACCAAGACATTCCGCGACCGACTTCAGCATTCTCACCAATTTCAGATAAGTCCTTTTGGAAATCAGGAAACATCTGTCTTATTTCAGAATAACTAAGCTCAACAACTTTAGCTACAAACGTAGCGTCTTGGATGCTCTTAGCATCTTTATTGATTAAGAATGCTTCGGGAGGTATAGCTTCAATAACAACTTTAGATTTATCTAGAGTTCTACGAAGTCTTACATTTTGATAGATTTGTTCCTGCGGTCCAGGCTCGTAATTCTCTGTAACTTCCAAATCCCCAACAATCTCTACAAGTGGATCTGCAAGAAGTTCATCTAGTACTGTCTCAGAAATCTGATCGTACTCTTCCATTTCGTACTCAGAATCTTCAACCCATGACCAGCTTAATGTTCCATTACCATATAAATAAGCAGACTTTACCCAGGTGTTAATTGTTTTCCACCCATCATTCTTATTAAATATACAGTAGTTAACTAGGTCTGAAGCTACTTTAGCCTGGTGAATATCACGCGGCTTCATGCTTCTAGGTACAAAGTTAGCAAGCTTATTATTATCTAATAACAGCTTTGTTGTTAAAGCAGTATAACTTTCAATAACCTCTGTGGTATCAGAAGATACAATCTTACTAACTCCCTGAGGTTTTAAATCACCTAACGGTGACATATTAAATTCATAAGTAGCATTTTCTCTTCTGGAAGACAGATCACCTGCTCCCGTTAGACCTCCAATACTATTACGAACTTTTGAATCAATCTGAGCGATCAATTCATCGTCAGTTACTTTTTTCAATTCCATACTCTCTCTCTCCGTTACAGCCAATTAGTCTCGTCTGTATGTGTATGTTGATTTAGTTCTCCAAAGGAGAAGCGTTGATTTGTTAAAGAATGACCATGAGTCCTGTAAGCTTCACAAGCTATAGCAAGAGCCATAACAGTATCATCATAATGACCTGTAGCAGCTTGCATCCTGTTATTCTCACCTACCAATATGTAATTCCTTAATTCATCTAAAATCAAGCTTGATGGGATATTTATATCATAATCCTTAACCATAGCTTGTAAGTTAGATATTATAGGCACTTTCGTGCTTACTGTAGTTTTAAATCCATATGAATTTATATCATTGCCAAGTCTTACATTAGCAGTCTTTCTTTGCTGATATAAGTTTGGATAATTCATAGAGTGTAGTTGTTGTATTGTAGCTAGTCCAATTGAGTTAGATTCAGGAGCCAGCAAACAATTGTTATACCACCTGCCTAAATAAAATAGAACGTGCCCAAAGAATACAGGATCAATCCTGTTATTTCTATATAGGGCTACAACATTTCTTTCGTTGTCCATGACAACTGCCGCGGAATAGTCTCCGCCCACACCCCCGGCGACATCCCCGCCGATGAGATATTTTTTATCTCTTTTAGGTGGTTCCCACACATGCAAGTCTCCTTCGATATCCTCATCGAAACTCGCATACTCTCTATTAAATTTTCTTATTGACTCAGGTGCAGAGTGTATATACTGATTGATTACTTCAACATCAAATACGTTTGAACCTGATTGGATGAAGCTTTCCTGAGCCGTGAACGGATATTCCTGTTTGAATAAAATAGAAGATGTTTCTGCAATTTTGATTCTGCGCCAGTATATCTGCTCATCATCTAAATCCCATTCGTCTTTAATCTTCTGTTCTTCAGATGTTAGTTCTAAACCATCTGGCACTGCAATCCTGTATTCGTCCTGGATATACCAAGGCACAAACAAAGATGTAAAATTTCCTAATTTTTTCTCTGCTTTATTCCAAAGATCGTAGTACACACCCTGCGCCCCGTTCGACGTAGAGTTGATAATAATTATACTTCCAGGAGAGAGTGAAATAGACTGGAATAGTCCAGCCATAACCTTCTCCGCACTCTGGAAAAATGCAGTCTCATCACATAATAAAGCTGTGTTTGTTGTCCCGCGACCCGGGTTATCCGCACCTGCAGTAAAACAACGATACATAGATCCGTTGTCCACAAACTTCATTTCTCTTTTATTTGATGCACTTAACTCAGGCTTTATATCCTTTGGCAAATCCTCGTAAAAAGTTTTAGACATACTAAATATACTTTCTGTCGTAGGCTTGTCTAAAGATATAATAACCGCTCTGGTAGAATTATAAAACAAAGCTCTATGAAAGATTAGTGCTGAGCTAATTGTACTGAAACCAGCTTGACGATACTTAGAGATAATCATTCTGACATGTCCCTTAGTCTTCATCTGCCTAGTAAATTCATCAACTACTAATTTTTGTGCCTTGTTTATATTTAATTTAATCTTACCCAGCGCGGCATCCTTCGGATAAATATATAAACATTCATTAATAAAAGCTTCTGGATTATTCTTCCAGTACTCCCATTGTTTTCTTTTCTCAAGCTCTTCAACTACTTCCAACAACTCATCATCGCTTGTCATTGTGTCTCCTACTTCTCGTTACCTACAAGCTGTAATACTCTAGCCTGCAGATCTTCTGTCGAAACATCTTTAACATTTTCCTTAATCACCTCAGCATCTGCTGTAGGTTCTATAAATTTATTTGCTTCTATAATAGCTTTCATTGCTAAACTATCACCTGCAGTCGTAGCTTGCGCGAAGTTCCTTCTTGCAATCTCTACTAGCATATCAGCAGGACTCAATCCTTCACCTCTACTGAAAGCCTCTTTAGTTAATGTTAATTTATTTTTTGAGCCAATCGGTTTTCCCTTAGGATTCCCGGACTCCCCTTTCTTCCAGTGCTGCTTAGCAGCGTTAGGATGTTGAGGTTCACCTTTTTTAAACGGCATACTTCCTCCTTAATTTTTAGAATCATTTAAAAAATATACAGAACTGTAGCAACCCCGAGGTCACTGCTTTCCCTGTATGTTCTTACGTAGCAATCCTGTTGGTACGAATGGGCTCTGTTGAGAGCTCTGTATACTTATTAAATAATTCTGTGTTTTCTAAAATTTTATATGTTTGGCACCTGTGGGTTAAATCTATATAAAGAGCCTAGTGCATTAGATCAAGAGCCCCCAAGATCAAGAGCAAGAGACAGGAGCTTTAGATCAAGAGCTTAAGAGCTAGAGCAAGAGCTCAAATGCTACAATCATGTAGTATCTTATAATAATAAAGGAGATTCAAATGTATAAATCAAAACTAAACGATGATCAAAGACTCATCATGAAAATTAAAGATCTACCTGTTCCTCAACGTAGATCATATATCCAACGTCTATCCTCACAGGCTATTAGTAATATAGTAGCTTATGTAGCTTCTTCCACTAAGTGGAATTATCAAGGCTATGATTCATCTGATAGATGGACTAATGATCACCTCAAGTGTTCTATTGAGTACGATCATGTAACTGAATCTATTCACTTCTTTAATAAGATCATTAAAGATGAGTTTGTTTCTAAACCTGAAGACGTCTTTTCACCTGAAGAGATGGAAGATCTAGGTCTTAATACTCCAGGAGTCTGGAAGTAAGAGACAAGAGACAAGAGATAAGCGACTTGTGCGTGTAATTACTTTGTAGATACCACATGTAACACATAATGTGAGCGAGTGATTGCACGCTGAGTTGAACCTATCTATTACCTAAAGATTAGCTTAATATGCTATAAGATCTTTATAGTTTATTAATGTAATCTTTCAATTAACCAGGAGACTATTATGTCATATCCATATAAAGAACAAGATGAGGAATACGCTCGTCTTATAGATTATGCTCAGGTATTATCTAATAAATACTTCAGATCATTAGATCAGTTCGATGAGAATGAATTGAATTCAGCTGAATCATTTGAAGCTGTCTCACATTTATTCGAAGAGATCTTTGCTAATCAACATCAAATTGAAGAATATGGTGTTATCTGGAGACCTCAATCATATATACATCAAGCTCATATGGAGAAGTGGAATGAAATAGATTCACCGAACTGGGCTCGAGTATATTAACTAATTGCTTTGGGCTCTTAGGGATTATCTAATTCCTTGCCCAAGGGAATATCGTGGATGCGGATACATTCAGTCCTACCTTTATATTTCTTCTCTATAAGGGAGTGGTCGAAATAATCTGCTTTTTATAATAATAAAGGAGACAATTATGTCTAAAGTTGGTCATGTTATATCAAGGGAGTTAGGAAGAGTTAAATACAGGTTTCCTAACAATTATGGTGCTTCTGTTATTCAGAATGAAATGAGTTATGGCGGTAAAGGTGGTCTATACGAGATCGCTGTACTGAAATATCATTCAGATGATGATGAAGATTGGAGCATTACTTACGATACTCCGGTGACAGACGATGTTATTGGGTGGGTTCATCCTAACGACATCGAAATGCACTTATTAGAAATCAAAGCATTATAGGAGGTAATAATAATGATGTTTAATAAAATTAAAAAGGATGTAATCGACGATCAAACGATTAAAGATTACGATCCTTTATCTAGCTTTAAATATAAATGGCTAGTTAAAATGGAATCAGAACCAACATATCATTTAGCTGTTGGAAATGATGCAGAGCAAGCAATGAGAATTGCTAATGGCGAGTTTAAACTGAAAGTTATGTGGGAAACATGGGATCATAATAAGAAAGAATATGTCCTTATAGAAAGACCCAGCATATATTGTGATGAACTTGCAAACATTACAATCAAAGCAACATCAGCTGAGATATTAGGAGTAACAAAATATCTTAAGAAAAAGGAGGATATATGTTAGAAGTTTTAATAATTCATACAGTAATTCTTATCGGAGTTATTGTAGGTCTGGCATGCGTATTTGTACCATTCTTTATGGATATGAATGAGCGCATTAATAATAAATATCAAGAACCTGAAATTGAATCATTTGCTGATTTATTTAAAGAAGATGATGATGTTTTAGACATTGATATAATAATAAAACATAAGGAGTAAACTATGTCTAGTAAAAATATAAACGATGCAATCAATGAGTTAATCATTTATGAAGAATTCATGGGTTGTACTAACACATTTCCAATGAGATCTATGACGCTGCAAGAACTTAAAGCGCCAATAAACGATCTTGAAGAAGATCTGTTCGATGAGTTTCAATACTTCAAGAAACGTTTTAACTCTCAATACAAATAGATCTATCACCTGAGCACGTGATTAAAAGGCTCTTTATTTAAGTGCTTTCAATGAGAGTATTTAAATAAGGATTTCGATCCTTAATGATCTGAATAGATGGGCTATTCAGACAATCAATGTCAATATAAGGAGAATTATATGGCACAAGTTAAAATCACTGGTCATCTAGGCCAAGACCCGGAGACGGGTAAAACAAAGAATGGCAATGAGATGTCTAAGCTCAGAGTCGCAGAATCTAATGATTATTATGACGAGGCTTCAAAGTCTTGGATTAAACGAGAACCAACTTGGTGGTTCGTCACTGGATTCACCAACACAGTTCGAAAGGCAATGTCAGAACTTAAGAAAGGTTCTAAAGTGTCAATCGAAGCAAGAATCGAGAAGACAGAAGAAAATGTCGATGGTTCTTGGAATACAAAAGTGTATGTAAATGCATATAAAGTTTCAGAGATACTTCCTGAAGCATAATGTATACAAGTGCATTTTTGATGGTTGTGATGGGAGCAGTGTTCGCTGCTTCTGTCACTCTTCTAGTGTACATGGCACTAGATCAACTAAGGATAATTAATGACAAGGAGTAATTATGTCAATAGTTAGAGACAGTGAAACTGATTTCACAGCAATGCTGACTGGAACAGATATGGCGTGGTGGTTACATTACAACAACAAAATGTCAATCCAAGAAGCTGTTGATACTGTAGAAATCAACAAAGGTAGAGAGTTTTATGTTAGACTACCATTAGAAGTAAAAAACACCGATGATCTTATACAGTACATCGGATTATCTAAAATGATTAAATAAAGGAGCTAACATGGAAAACTTTCATCCTAAAGTAAGACTCGAGGCATTCAACTACCTGGAGAAACTGAGAAGATCAGGCGAGCACAATATGTTTAGTGTTCGTCCATATCTTATGGCAGTACTTGATCTTGACAAGCACAGAGCCGGAAGACTTTTATCTATGTACATGGAGGGTACTTTAGTAGAAAACGTAGTTAAGAGATAATTTAATAATGTCATTTATATAATATAAGGAGTATTATCTTCGAGAATTCAATATACCTGACAATTTGTACCGAAGTTAGACAGCTAAAAACAAAGTCCTACAAATATTGTAAGACCAAGTAATTGCTGAAGTAAGAGTGACAAATGTAGTTTTCAAAATTCATAGTCACAAATGTAGTTTTTCAAATTAATATAACAAAGGAGAAAATAATGTCAACCACATCATGGATAAAAACTGGTAACTTTAAAACAAGAAAGAATCCTATGCAGCCAGAATCAATTGTAGAATCATTAGTTAAAGCTGAAGGTCCTCGTTGTAAGCATTGTGATAGTTTATTCGCACCTAAGTATACAAAATATCCTGCAAAATATTGTGAATGTTATACTATCATAAGCAATAATGAAGAACATCTTGTTACAAAAAAGATCAGAAATAAGGTAACATATAAGAAAATCCATAAAAATAGTAAAGGCAAATATCCGTTATATGAGGATATAAAAGATAAATTAAAATAACAGGAGAAATAATAATGGGAAATAGAGCAGTTTTATGTTTAAACGATAGTGATGAAAGTTTTAATAAAGATGCAGTCGGAATTTATCTTCATTGGCACGGAGATATAAAAAATATTGACTACTACTTAAGAGTTGCTAGAAGAACAATGGGTAACAGACTAGGTGATAGTGAATATGCTAAAGCAAGATTAATTGGTGTTATACACGAAGAGATCGAAGGTAACTTATCACTAGGAGTGGGAATAGTTGGAAATATGGACTATGATAATATTGATAACGGAACATATGTTATTAATTGTGAAAAATTAACAATAACAGGAAGGAGAAATAATTATGAAGGAAGATAGCGAAATGCAATGGTTAGAAATAACATTCCAGTTAAAAGCAACGGTTGATAAAATAAAACTTGGATATGATAATTTCAATAATGCAGAAGTAACTGTAAAAGGAAAAGATTGGTTCCATGTTGGACCAGGAAATAATATCAAAAAATTAGTAAAAGA
>Ga0098060_1000672_pt1 | contig 14805 bp, 4 predicted proteins | sample 21_taG_FD_77063 | JGI IMG/M metagenome (GOLD analysis project Ga0098060, IMG submission 77063) | Marine viral communities from the Subarctic Pacific Ocean - 21_ETSP_OMZ_AT15319 metaG | ecosystem: Environmental > Aquatic > Marine > Oceanic | place: Pacific Ocean | collected 2015-01-19 | reverse complement strand
CATCAAACCCTTTTTCTAATTTGTAGTTTTGTAAACCAAATCCTCCAGCACTAGAGTTCTCCACCCATACAACATTATTTTCATCTTTTGGTTTATGTTCTCCAAATAAATTATTTCCATAGTTTTTTATAGCATCATGCCATATATCTTCAGAATTACTAAAGGAATAATATTTTCCAGTACCACTTCCCTTAGAAGGAATAAATGATGATTGTTTTATTGTTTTATTTTCAGGTTTAAAACCTAAATATTGATCCCATAAATCTTGTGAAGTATTTTTTATATTTTCAGATATCTCAGGACTCATTCCAAGATTTTCTCCAAATGTTTCCCACGTTTGAGATTTACCATCCCATTCAAATGGTAATTTTTCTCCTGCTATAAGTTCTTTAGTGGCGTGAACTAAATTATAACCAATAGGAGTTATAGATTCTCTTAAACGTTTTGCAAGCCATCCTGGTTCTTTTTTATCTTTTTCTTCTATGCTTCTTATTTCAGAACCTCTTTGTGCTTTTGGAATTTCTGACATTCTATTTTTTAATAGTGCAAGATTGTCTTCTCCATAATATTTTTTAAATATATCTAAATCTCTATTTAGATTTTGTTCACTATAATCATTTTTATTAATTGAATCTAATATAGCATCAGCTGATTTATTTACATATTTAGTAGATCCTCTAACATTTGCAAATTCTTTTGGTTCAGATTTTTTATTTCTTACTTCTTCCATTTGAGGAGTAAGAACTACTTCAGGCATATTTGTTTCTATTGATACATCATCATTAAGATTTTTATCAGAATCAGTAACAACAGATTGTGTAGGTTGTTGTTTTTCTATTTTAATATTTTGTGAAGTAGTAGGTATTTGATCTATAGTCTGAGCTTCTAATTCTATGGGTTGAGTATCCGTCCAATATCTAAAATCATAATTATTTAAATAATCAAGAACATTATCTTCTTTATGATTAAACTTAGGATCCTCATGCGCTTTTTTTAATCTACCAGGATTTTGAAACCATTTCATATCTTTTTGACTAATCACAGATCTTAGACTTCCTCTATTGTTAACTAAATATATTTCACCATTGCCTGGATCCATTTTTAAACGGTCATTTCCAAGAAGATCATATTTCTTTTTTATAGTTGCTGGAAGCATATACAAATCTTGATCTCTAAGTGTATAATGTAAAGGAGATTTTGATTTACTAATGTTTCCATAAGAATCCCATCCACTCCATGTTTTACCATCTTCATCTATACGTAAATCTGTTTGAAAAGGTGTGTTAATCCACTCTTCACGTCCATATTGTTTTCTTTCTTTAGGTGTTAAATCATACCAACTGCTGTATTGAGATATACCTTTCCAACCTTTTCTTTTTAGATCATCAATATATTCTGGTGTTAAATTTGCAAGTCCAGAATCCTCGTTACCTGTAGAAAAAGTTTTATATCCGTGAGTACTTCTATACTGAAGACTATAAGATTTTTTACTGTTTGGTTTTGTTGTTTCAACTAATCTAAAATTACCATTAGTATTATCAACTAACTGATCAAAATTTTGAGTTGATTTTGCATCCTTAAGAAATCTTTTTTTATATTTTAAATACTCTAAATCTTTTCTGCTTATATCTAAAACTTTCCTACTATAATTATCTCCATTACGTTCATAGTTTTCACTTTCTCCCCATCCCTCTGTTGGTTGCCATTTTTCTTTTTTTAAACCCCATTGTTGAGTTCTATAACCTTTATCATCATATTCATATTCAACAAATTTACCATCTATGTATTCTCCTTTTTTTCTAAACTTCATTAACTCATTTCTAATACTACCACCCATTCGTTTTATATTTTCTATTCCTTTAATGATATTTTTATCTAGAGGTATTATTTCAGTTGCATTCCACCAGTTTTCAGGATTAGGTTTTTTAGTATTCATTATAATAGCATCATAACCATCGTCTATTAATTTTTTCATTTCAGCAAAACTCCATTCTCTATTTCCAGTTCTATTTGTTAAATAAAATGGATTCTTAATATTTAAAGATGCTTGAGATGTATATTCATGTAAATTTTTTGCTATATCCTTTTGAGGAGTCCACCATGTAGCATTATTTGGTTTTGGGATATTTAAATTACGTTTACCTGTAATTGGAGATATATTTTCAAGCTGATAGTTTGTTACACTTGTTGGATGTGCTGTTATATCTTTAGGATTAATATTAGGATCTTTATGTCCACGGTAAAACTTATTTTGATTAAATGTTAATTGTCTATTAGGAAGAGATTTATTAAGATCTAAACCTTGTCTAACAGAGTTTCTACTATTTTTTTGTATTGTATTTTTTACAATGTTTGGAGCATTCTTTACTCCTTTTTTAAATAGATTTTTAAAACCTTTAACTATTCCTCCAAATTGTGCTTTAGATAATTCTCCTCCTTCTTTAAAAACACCTTCAGGAGCAAACTGTTTATAATTTTTAGCAAACCACATAGCTGTTTCAGGATCATCAAAACGTATAGCTTCATTCATTCTAGGACCAGTTAATTCTAAATTTCCATCTACATCTTGAATATGAGGAATAGCATAATTACCATGACTACTCATAAAATGTGTTCCAGTAGATCCTACTAAATCATCTCTTTCATATTTTTCTTCATCTTCTTTTTTATATATGTAAGGACTATCTGTACCTGACATTAATCTTTTAATAGCAGGATTATTTTTAAAATGAGATTCATATGCAATTCTTGCTTTAGCTGCTCCTCCAAATTGTGCTTTAGGTAAATCACCAAAATCACTTTCAGATTCTTCACTTCCTGTCCATTGTCCAGGTTGCTCCATATCTGGTTGTAATCTATAATCACTAGTTAATTCTTGCCCCATCCTAATAGGTTTAAGAGCAACCATATATCTTGTGTCTCCTTCTAAAACATTTTTGGTATTAGGCTCATCTGAATGATTATACATTCTACCTAACTCTGTCCATTTATATTCTTCACCAAGTTTTAAAATTTTATGCAACTTTCCTACATTATCACCTATAGCATAATTTTTAGAAGCAAAAGCTCCTTTACCATGTATATCACTATTATCTATATAATATTTACTATTCATTATCTAAAGGATAGATTTATTTTTGTATTAACTAACTTAAGTAACATTTTTCTTGTATGCGGTTTGCCATCTGGATATGCTATCATCATATCTGAAATCTGCTCTTGATAAATAACTTTCTTTCTTAGTATTAAATTATTTACATAGTGTCTAAACTTCTTACGTTCTAATTGTGGTTTATCATAATCTAAATAAGCAGCATTTAGATCTCTAATGTAACCATTTAATTGTGTAATAAACATAGGTTCAAATACATTTCTATTCTTTGTATTATCCCAGAATTGATCAAATCTATATTTTTGTTCTACCTTGTTGTATAGTATTTGTATATCTTCAGTACCTATTATTGGATATTGTACAATATCATTTACATTAGAATTTTGTTCTATAAGTGTTAGTAATCCTGAGTTTTGTTCTGAATTATAAACAATAGCTTCATCAAAATTATACATTAAATCATGCCATCTATCTTCACATGCAGAGTTTATTATACAACCTTCGTCATCATATTTTGGTCTATATAAATATGATTCAAGTTGATATTCAATACTTCTTACAGTATTAACTTCTTGACCTACTGATTCAATTAGTTCTATTTCCCAAGGATATTGTATATCATAATAATTATTAAATAAATCACAACGTACATTGTGTTTCCATAAACCTCCGGATTCAAAAGAAGGTTCTAGTGGCTCATTAGGTATTGATGGTATATTCTCACAAACTAATCTAACACATTCTACAGTATCTCCCTCATCTACACAAAGAATTGGTTGTTCACTTTCAGGAACAGGTGTGGTAGTTCCTGCATATACCATTTCAAAACCTTCTTCACAAGAACAATTAGTAGGTATAACTACTGGAGTTGGTTCACCCATTAGGAAATTATCAACAAGTAAATAATTAGCAAAATCGTCAATATTATTTCTCTCTTCATAATTATTGTATACACCTTCTGCTAATTCATAAGGTCCAAAATTATTAAACATTGGCCCATTCATAAGATTATCATAAGTATACTTAGGTCTAAATGTTGAAGACCATCCGTTAGGTCTAAATGTTATATATCTCCAAGGTTTAGTTGGAGTAAATACTACATCATAAACATTCCAATTAGAAGGATCTTTCTCTTCCGCAGTACAATCATTAACATTATAATTACAAACACAATGTGTTGCAGGACCTTCTCCTCTATCAGTTACATCAGGAGATGCCCAAAGAAGTTCTGAGTGAGGATCAGGATTTCCATCCATATCTTTATAATATTGATTAACCATAGGACCACCCCAAGAACAATTACAACCGTTGATAATGCTAATAGGACCAGAACACATACCTGGAGCACCATATCCATCGTCACCCATAGCAGCTTCTTCAGCTTCTTGTGTTGCTATTTCGTCAAAACTTCTATAACATCCTGGAGGAGAATCACTTCCCCAAATTTCTAATTGTACTGGCCAACAAGTTTTCTTTCCTATTCTCCAGAAAGAATCATCTGCAGCAAACTTTGGAGCAGCAGCAGCTACAGTACTATTATATTCTTGACCAACTACCATTGGTTGCGGTAACTTTTGCCATTGTGCTTCTCTATAACACAAAGTACTTGTTCCTTTACCTCCAGCCGGATCAAGAGCCCAGTCTCTGCCTGATATAGCACCTGCAGAACCATTGTTTCCAAAATTGCTTCCAATATAATTATTTTCTAAAGTTTCAAAATAATCCATGTAAGCTTGATAGGTGGGTGACGTATCTCTATTATATAGTGGTTGCTTTCCATTTTGGCAACAGCTACCGCAATATCCTAGATTATGAAACATACCTATATATCTATTAGGATTTTCTGTATCAAGACTATTTAATCCACCATAAAGTTCATTAGGACATAAATCTGCAGTAAAAGCAGTACCTGCACCAGCCCATACAATATCTTCAGGTATAGTGTACATTGTACCATCTATTTCTAATTGTGAAAAAGATTGTGGTCCCTCATAAAAAACGTCATCACCTCCCCAATTTACTTGTACGCTTGTGCCTTCAACATATAATGGTTCTACATTTGCAAGTTGAGCTCCTCTATTCCAACCAGTAGGGCTATTACCAGTAGCATTAATACCATTAAGTTGAGGATTAATAAGACCTAGTTCCTCAGCTACTGTAGGGGGCGTAGTTGTATTATCATTAGGACCTGGAATTGGATTACCATTTGCATCTAAATTTTCAACTAATTCTCCATACTCATATGAACAACATTGTGTTTGAGTATCATTCCAAAAAGTTCCTTCAGGACAACCTGATGGTATACACATGTCATTTTCTAAATAATATCCTTCAGGACAATCTTGAATACATAACCCTGTTATTTCGTCTAGCTCCCATCCTAAAGGACAATGTGGTTCTAATAAAGGAACTGTAGTAGTTGTTAGGAAATGTTTATGACTTGACATAGTAAGTTCAGGATGCCAATCATGAAATGATATCCAACCTTTTATTTTTGGATCATAACTCACTGTCCATGATACATCAGTGAAATAAGGATTATCTACTATATTAATAGGTGTTTGTACATACGTAGGTTCTATACAATTAATCTCTTCACAGTCTAGTGCAACACATATTGTAGGTAAACCTTCTCCTGTTATTTCATAATTAAGACAATCATCTTCTGAAGCAGTTGTTTGATATATACCGTCATCAAACACAAGAGTATATGGAACACCATCTTCTGTTACTTCAGAACATCTGCAAAATCCTCCTGGATCTTCAATTCTAGGAGGTGTTAAACTATCTAAACATAAATAAGAATTAACTGCTCGCCTATCTGCATATGCATTCTGAGAACCTAAATACTCTTCACCAGGTAATCCATTTATTATAAATGTAAAATATTTCCATGGTCTAGTTGGATTTAGTGTATAAGTATATTCTTTCCAACCAGAAGTATAGTGGTAATCTACACCGCCATTTGAAATATCTCCTGAACGCCAAAGTAATTCAGCGTCTTCAGGATCACCAGTGTATTGTTGTCCAGTTACCATTGTTCCATTAGGACCCATTTCTGAATCTTCTACCCAAGAAAAAGCGTCACACCACGCTCCACTTTCACTAATACATGGATCCATACTTCCATATATTTGCAACTCTGGTCTATTATTTACAAATGGTTGTCCACCATTTCCACAGCTAGTACAACCATATTGTTGATAGTCAGAATTAGAAGAAGAACCTGGTAATACTGCCGTACCTGGAGAACTTCCTCTTTTACAATAAGCATTATCATTTTCATCAAATAGTTCAAAAAATGGGTTATCATCACTTTCATATATAAAAATGTCTCCTTGATCTGGATGTCTATTAAAACTTCCATCTGCTGCTAATACAACTGATCCTATATATGTGTTTTCTGGTACAAAAGGAGATTCATTACCATTTTCATCTTTTAATAATTGACTTGCACCCTCTTTCCAGTGTCCACTAACACTGTCAGATTCCTGAAAAAATAATCCTAAATAAGTATCACCTGAATGAGGTTGTAGACCACAACAAGTTTTACTAATAGAGTAAAAAGTACCACCGTTTAATATATCTGTAGTTTGTGGTGATGTCCAACCATACTCATCATTTGCAGGACACATATCTGTCATACATCCTATCCATTGATCAGGTACTGATCCTCTACTTTCATTCATTGGAGTAGGATTATTCGGTCCATAAGCAAAATCTATAAACCCATCATAATCATCTTGATTAAAAAGAGGACTATTAATATCAAATGCTGCATTATAATATTGACTATTAGGATCTATTTCGGGTGGAATACACCAATAAACTCCACAAGGTTGTTCAAATCCAGGATTATCTAAATATAAATTTACAGCATCACCTACAATAGGATTTACCCCTTCTCTAGGTAATTCAAATTCAGGATCTGTTGTTAACCATTCACAGCACTCTCTACCATTTGGAGATATAAATGTACCTTCTGGACAATCTTGACAACACTCACAGAATTCACTATCTCCTTGACCATCTTGACAATCTAAATTGTAATCTTCAGGACATTCTGGTATAGGTGGGTTTTCACATGGATTAATAAATGCAGGAATTTCTGGATCAAATTGTATACATTCATCTAGATTACAAGGTTCATAATCTTTTTTGCAGAAGTAAACTATATCATAGTTAGGATCATATACGGTTTGACAACCTATACCCATAATAGGATTATCTGCAAATGAAGTTCCTTCTATTTCTGGAAATGCTTCTATTAATTTAGAAGGTAAATAATTATTAAACCATTGTTTCATTCCTGCATCTGCAATGTTTTGCAATGCTTGACCATATTGAAATACCTTACCTTGTGCTTGTGATATATAAAATACACCAGATGGTGTATTAATAACACTACGTGAATTTTCACAAGATCCATATTCATGAGGAAGATCAGCTGTACTAATCTGTTGCATAGGATCATTAAATAAACCACCATCACCAATAGTAAGTTTAGTATTATAGTCAGTAGTTAATGTATCAACCCCTTGAAACGATACAGGTGCTAAATGTGGAAATAATATTAATGCTCCTGATTTAGATATAGGTTTAATAGTGGTTGGAGCGTTTTTAAAGTCCTGATAATTATTTGGAAGGTATACTCTCCAGAAATCTTTTTTAGCTTCTTTAAACGCTTGATTTGAATATAGTATTCTTTTAGGATAATAGTCATAACATGTTTCAGCTACAAAAGGATCATAATCTCTAGGTTGAAGTGTACCATGTGTAATCATTTGACTTGTAAGATTATACTTACTTAATGAAAAATCATATTTATAAAAATTACCATCTTTAATTATATCTGCATCAAATAAACTATTAAGATCTGTATATTCAGTCCAATCATAAAACTTTTCTTTTTGTTCACCTCCTTGCGCTCTTAATCCAACATTTAATTCTGACTCTACAAAGAAGTCATTTACACCACTATTATGAGTATACATATATGCTCTTTTCAGAACAAAGAAATTATTATTTGTTCCACCCAAATATCCTGATGATGACCATTGTCCATATCCAGAAATAATACCACTCGTCTCTATTTGTGATGCATCTCTATCCATATTGTGCATAGTAGATGGTAACCCTCCATTAGTCCAATCAAAAGTAAAATCTGTTATAGGGGCAATCATATTAATTAAATCATACTTTGTAGTATCCATATAAAATTTTGTATATGGAACATTCATATAATTTTGATATTGAAATCCAAATTCATCTGGTTCTCCTTTTAAGAATTGCCAGAAAAATGGCATTATAACTTTTTCATTATATCTATTTATATAGACATCACCGCCAAATAAAGGTTCTGATTTAAATATTTGATTATCTTCAACTGTTAAATTTGTAACTTCATGACCAAATTCATCTAACCAGTTTTGAGGTTTAGATATAGGTATTTGTTTAATACCATCTAGTTGACCATATTGATTATCCATAGCAAATTTAAGACCAACATAATGTGCTCCAATTTGAGATGTCCAATTACCTCTAGTTGGATTATCTAATGCAGCCTGCCCTGCTACACCTAATGTTACTTTAGAATTATCAACAGGTTGAGCAGTTAACATTGCACCTCCTTGATTTCCTAAACTTTGTAATACAACTGTTGAAGGTCTAAATAAATTATTAACTCTAGCACTAAGTCCTATACCCGTTGATCCAAAATCTTGAATTACATTACCAACATATCTAGCTTTATTAAGTCTACCTCTATAGACCTCACCGTCATGTCTAGCTTGTGTTTGTGAATATAACCCATATGAATTATATTTATATGCATGTTGATTTACACCTGCTGCATTATAAATTAAATCAATAACAACTTGACCACCATCTACTACATAATTTAAAAATCCAAATAATGATAATACACTATATATAGTATTAGGCCCTGCTTTCCAATCTGTACCTTCAAGCTCTATAACTCTCTTTGCACCAAGTTGACCAGCAAGAGCACCAGGTATAGCAGCAGCCTCATATAATGCAGCAGTAGTACCCATATATGCTTCTTCTCCTACACCAGGTCCTGGTGGAGCTACTGAAGCGGCTGTAAGAGCACCTTCAGTTGTAAGTCCTGCTGCTACCGTTACAGCTTCTATACTAGTTAGTGCTGGAAAAGGAGTGATTGAAGTATGAGAATGTAATTGTGTAGATCTTTTACCACGCATCTTACCTATAGAATATGCCACACCAATTAATACAGCCATAATAGCTGCAAAGTCACGTATTAATACATTCTTAGGATGTTCTTCAGAAGGTTTAAAATGCCCTTGTTGAAATCCTTGAGTCATTCCATAACTCTTAACTTCTGATGGATTTAAATATGGTCTATTAAAAGATGTTTCAGGAGAATGAAATGTATAAAAGTTTTTACAAGTTCCGTGCCAAGCAGCTGTTGCACCACATGTATGAGGAAAAGAATCATGATTATTAGACTGTCCTGGAGAAGTTCCATCTGGAGCTTGTGTTGTTAAATAAGGATCTGCATTCCAACTATTGTATGGATAATTTGGCATTAGTCCCACCATATTAGATGCTGGATCTATATCTGCACCAAAATTTCCACCAGCAGGTATTTGATATGATCTCATATTTCTAATAATACCTTTTGCTAATATAGATTTATTACCTTGTCTTGATCCCACTAATATTTCATATCCTGTAATATTAGAAATTATAATTCCATCATTATCTACAGGCCATGCAATATTATCAAACTCTACACCTAATATACGTATGTTTTGATTATCTGCACTAGATCTATTAAGTGTATCTATATCTGTTTGTTCTTCAGGAAATTTATGATGTCTAATGTTTTGCCCACATAATTCACCCCATCTACCATGAGGATCTTGTGCAGGATATTTTTCTGATGATTCCCAATATCCCATTTGTCCTTTAGATAATATAATACCTCCATCTTCTGTTACAGTTGTACCATCAATCTCATCTACAAAAGCAGTGTTTGTTGTTTGCCATAATTCCTGTTCATTTGTATTTAAAGCATTGTTTCCATCTGCTCCACCTTTTTCATCTCCAAAAATTTCATTATCTATTAGATGCGCTCTACCTGGTATATGATAAGAAGTTGATTTATCACCTGTTCTATATACAAATCTAATAAAGAAAGAATATTGTTCATCTCTCATGAATGATGGTTTATTACCACCATTTTTATAATATGTTGCAGGATATTGTACTGAAACCCATTTAGCTGTAATTTGATTTGCTAAAGGTTGATAATTAAAATCAAACTGAGTTGTAGGACCTATTCTCATTAAGTAATCATTAAGAACAACCATTTGATTAGATTTCTCATAAACAGGTGTACGTAATGGTAATGTAGAAATAGGTATTTGAGAAGCTGATGCTGTATTTGGATTTATATAATCAACATTTATTTTTGATTGTTCTGTGCTATAGAGTCCTAATTGTATTGCTTGAGTTTGCTGTTGATTATTCATCAATAATACAACTTTATAAAATTCAAAGTTTTTATCTAAATCATCAACAAATATATCTAAAGATGAAGAGGTATCATCCCCATCAAATAAAGGTTGTATATTTGAAACTCCTATATAGTCTCCTATTTGTTGTTCATTTATTGTGTATGCAATATAAACTTGATAAGATCCATTTTTTAATTGTCCTGGGCTATCTGCTTTTTCTAAAGATATTTTAGGAGTTTTCATAAAAGGTGCTAACCTTACACGGCTGCAATCAAGCCTCAATGGTAAAATATCAACATATTCAACACATGGTTCATCTTCTGTTCCTGTATCATCAACTTGTTCTTGTAACCATGGAATATGTAAGTTTTCTGTAATTTTATCTTTAGGGCCTATATTAAGAGTTCTAGAAGGATTTAAACCATCATCCCAATATATTTGCCATGTACAATCAAAATTTTCTTTAGCAGCTCCTGTTACTAGATTAAACTTATTAAAATTTAAACAGGTATCATTTACTAAAATATCATATAGACATTGACTATCATCAAATAATCCTATTTCACTTGTATTATTATCTGTTGAAAAAATTATCCATTTATCTCCAAATAAATAAACGGCACCTATAATTGTATATAATACATTAGCACAACTTAGATTAGCAGGTTCATTCCCAATAGTACCAGCATCTCCACTTACAGAATTATTAATTGCATTTCTTGCATGAACCCAATTTTCTTGACCTATAAAGCTTTCATGAGAATCCTTTATCATACCTTTAACAAATAGATCTGTATCTGTTTTAGAGGTATTGTTTATATTAGGTCTTTGATTCTGTTCTTTTGCCATTTTAAATTATTTATCTTACAGGATAGCTTTTAAACATATCATAATAATTACTATACTGAGCTTTTCTATTAAGCTCCCATACTTTTTGCAATTCTTTAAAGTCTGGTGTATTAATAAATCCTAATGCATTATTTCTTGCAGCTCTTAATTTACCTTGCATATATTGTAATTTTTGTGTGACATTTTCTCCATCAAATAACATGTTTTCAAGAATTCTTTCTTTTAAAGCATATTCATAATATTCATTGCAATATGGATGATCTAATACTAATAATTCTCCTTCTTCATTTTCCATGGCACCTTGATAGTTTAAATAAACTTTACCAGAATCAAAATTAGTTAGTAAAAATCCATCTTTAATTTCTGCAACATCTATTGCCTGAGAATTTATATTTGGACAATCACATTGAATACTTCCTGTGCTATCTTTAATTTTAAGAGGATAAAATCTAGTTGAAGTTCTATATTGTTCTGCACCCATATATTGAACAACCATATATTGATTGTTATATACAGTTTCACCTCTATCTTCTGTAGGACATGTTTTAACTACACATACATCTTTACATGTGGGATCTTCACAAGGTCCAGTATCACCACCATCAGGAGAAGGAACATAAGCTGGTTGAGTAGTATCTACATGTGTTCCTGATGGAAATGTATTTGCTATTTTAAACTCATCACATACAAAAGCATAATTTAAATATTTAAAATCTAAAGGTAACTTAACTTTATTGTATTCAACTTCTAAAAGAGTTTCTTTAGTTCTATGTATTCTTAAACCTAAATCATAATTAACTCTAGTTGCAACTTTGATTAATTGTTGAGGTTCCATATGTCCACCTAATGATTGACTTGGAAAGTCAATACTAACATCTGCTAATAGTTGGTCAAAAGTTCTGTATTTATGTGATATAGCCATTATCTATTTATATTTACTTTATTATCTGAGTCTTCTGCAGGAACTTTCATTGTTGCAAAAGCTTCTTCTAAAACTTTTGATTCTATTTCTGCAAATAAAAATTCTGGTACAAAAAATCTTTGAAAATGTCTAGGGGTACAATTATCTGATGGATCACAATTAAATCTACCTACATCTCCTTCAAATATACCTTCAACTTTTATGGCATCCCATTCTACATTAGGTAAATATAAATAATCATTTAACCACCAAAAATACTTAGTTTTATTATATTTAAATGAAGTTGATAATGCCATTGAATTATAAGTTCCAGGAGAAGTTGCTTGACATTCATTTGATCCATCAATAGAAGATACAGTTCTAATTAAAGGACCCCAATGACCTTCCATAAATGTAGGAAGTTTTAATCTTGTACGTTTTATTTTACAATCACTTTTTATACCACAACAGTCAGATTCTATTTTATCTATTTCAATTAAATCAACAAAATCTAAAGTTTGCCAAACACTATTAAACTTCATTAATTTATTAGAGCTATCTTGCCTCCTCATAAATAATGTGGCATATTTTTTAATTAAGCTATAAAGATACCTATCAGTAACAAAAGCATCTTCAGATTCTGCTTTCATTTGACCACGGACCCTAGATATAACATCTCCTATTGTTGTCATATTATAATATTTTATTTTTTATACATATCAGCAACCCTTCTTTTGTTTTCCATAACAATGTATTTGGGCCACTGTTCAGGATATGTTTTAGCTACAGATCTTTTAAATTGTCTAACAGCCTTAAATTGCCATAATTCTCTATTCTTAAATCTATACTTTGTAGAATAATTTGTATAGAATATTTTAGCAATTTTTCCATCTGTTTGTAAATTTCTATTTTGTAAAACTTTACCATATTCTTTTGAAAGAGAGTAATTAGTATTTACACTCTTTGCAGCCGGACATGTTCCTATAAATAAATAACCTAGGGAATCAGGTAATTCTACACCCTCTCTACTATTTATAACTTCTTCCCATAATTTTGTATTATACAATCTAACAATTTTTTTAAGCTTTGCATCCTCTATATTTTCATATATAGGATATTTATCTTTAAATTCTTGTATAAGTTCACTGTTTAATAAACCTAGTACTTTTTCTCTATATCTAGGAGCATTTAAGTTTGGAGCTTTAAAATTATTTATCATATTAATACTGTACAATATAATTTACAAAAAAAAGGGGATTAATAAAAGTTTAAACCCTATAGATTAATCAGGAGAATAAGTTAGTTCACATATATTACCTTTCTTATAGTCATGTAATTCTATTACACCTGACCTTTTAGAACCTACAAATTTATTATGATAATGCCAATAATCTGTTCTAGAAAGACTTGGAAGTATTTTTAACATAAATCCTGTACGCTCATTTGTAGTTATATATTCTACTTTCTTTTTATGATGTAGATGACCTGTAAATAAAGTTCTGTTTTTAGTTAAACCCCATTGTTGTGGAAACTCTGTAGCATAAAGTAAAAGAGAATTTTTAGTATTTACATCTCCATGTTCAAAAGCAAAAAAATTATCACCCCATGTATATACTTTTCTTTCAAGATATGTCACATCCCAAAATATATTTGGATCATCTATAGCTCTAGATAAAGCATGAGTTAAATGAAATGAAGATAATCTATCATGGTTACCAGGAATATAAACAACTTGAAGATCATCACAATATTGTTTTATAAAATTAATACTCCAGTATATTGCATCAAATGCTTGAGTATAAGCTTCAGTGGCAGTAGAACAATTATCTAGTGGTGTACCAGAAGTTGTAGTACCAGCCCAACTATCCATATTCATTAGATCCCCTCCTACTACATAATATATTTTTTTAAGATTATGACTAGCATGTGCTCTTTCTATAAGATCCATAATAGTTTCTTCAAAATCTTTGTCTATAGTTTCATTACCCTGCTTACCAAAGTGAATGTCTTGTAATGATAAAACGGCACATACATCTTTTTTACCTTCACCTTTAATTCTTTTAACTGGGGAGAATTTTTTTGGTTTCCAGTTTTCAAGTAGTTGCTCTATATGAGCAGTATCATCATTTTTAAGTTTTGTAATTAAAGCTGATATACGCCAGTGATCTGACATTTGTTTATTCCAATATTGTGATAACTTCCATTGTGTTATATCAATATTTAATATTTGTATAATCTCTTCTGGAGATTTAGGTTCTGTTTGAGATATTCCTGTAATCTTTCCTTGACCGTTTTCCATATCATATGAAGATGTGCAATCATCTGTTGCATAACCCATATCTTTTTCTTCCTTTCTTTTTTCTCTTCCTTCTGCTTGTATTTCTTTTTTTACTTTATCAAATTCTTCTTCTGTAATTCCTAATCTTTCTGCACAATACTCT
>Ga0098060_1000668_pt1 | contig 14873 bp, 19 predicted proteins | sample 21_taG_FD_77063 | JGI IMG/M metagenome (GOLD analysis project Ga0098060, IMG submission 77063) | Marine viral communities from the Subarctic Pacific Ocean - 21_ETSP_OMZ_AT15319 metaG | ecosystem: Environmental > Aquatic > Marine > Oceanic | place: Pacific Ocean | collected 2015-01-19 | reverse complement strand
GCTTTCTGGCAAGGGTATCAAATATCAAGTTCAAAAATTGATTTTGCAGCAGGTGCAGGCAACTCTTTAAATGATGTATTAAACAAAAAGTTTGAAAAAGCAACGTTTGATAACACATCTGTTGAACTAACACTATCCAACGCTACAGGGTCTACTACTCTATCTACTATCGATAATAGAATAACAGGACTACTTACCGAATCAGGTTCTGTAAAAACTAGACTAAATACTATTGAAGCTGCTACATCTTCTTATGCAACTAAACTAGATATGAATCTAGTATCAGGATCAGGAATAATAAATGCAGCATTATCCGGTTCTACTACTAATACAATAAGGTTTACCCAACAAGACCAGAGTACTATAGATTTAACTATAGCTACCAGCTCTGTATCGATAGATGGATTATTATCTTCCTCTGCTCAAATAGCAGAAGATATTTCAGGCTCTGGTAACGTGAGATTTGAAGCTTTGAATGCAGTTACATCCTCTTATCTACTTAACACTACAGATACATTAACAGGAAATTTAACTGTAACAGATACTATAACAGCAACTTCAGCTTCATTTGAATACCTACATTCTGATATTGTAAGTTCTTCTATTTTACTAACTACCGGCTCTAATATATTTGGAGATCAAGATAGTGATACACATACGTTTACTGGTTCTGTCTATATAAGCGGTACTTTAGATTTAGGTGGAGGATTCGTAAGAGGTAACGATATAACTGGAGCATATTGGGAAGGGTATGTAATCTCTGCTTCTAAAGTCGATATAGACGTAAGCGGATTTGTAGATACTTCCGGTTCACCAGAAGATAATGATTTTGCTAAATTTACAGATGCTAATACTATTGAAGGTAGAAGTTATTCTCAAGTAAAATCTGATCTAAGTTTAGAAATAGGCACAGACGTTTTAGCTCAACAAACAATAGGAATAGCGGATGATAATTTATTAGAAGTAGATGATGCAGATGCTGAAGATAATGATTATGCTAAATTTACTGCTAATGGTTTAGAAGGTAGAAGTTATGCTGAAGTAAGATCTGATTTAAGTTTAACAAAAGGTATTTCAGATGGAAATATACTAGCAGCAAATAATGCAGTAGCAGATAATGATTTCTTAAGAGTTGATGGAACAGAAGTTGAAGGTAGAACTGCAACACAAGTAAGAAGTGATTTAGGATTAAGTACAACCGATGATGTTACTTTTGCTGATATAGCCGGTGGATGGCAAGGTCAAGTCATTTCTGCTTCTAAAGTCGATATAGACGTAAGTGGATTTGTAGATACTACAGGTACTGTAAATGCAAATGAATTTGCTAGATTCAACGATAGTAATACTTTAAAAGCTCTTACTGCAGCTGAAATGAAAGCAGCATTAGATCTAGAAATCGGAACAGATGTTCTAGCACAGCAAACAATAGGTATTGCTGATAATAACTTGCTTGAGGTAGATGATGCAGATGCTGCAGATAATGACTATGCTAAATTTACTGCAAATGGACTAGAGGGTAGATCTTATGCTCAAGTAAGATCTGATATTAATGTAGAAGACGGAGCTAATAATTATTCCCACCCTAACCACTCAGGAGATGTTACATCGTCAGGAGACGGAGCAACTACTATCGCAAATGATAAAGTGACATATGCTAAGATGCAAAATATACCTACTGCAAATATATTAGGTAGGGTAACAGCAGGTACCGGTAACGTAGAAGATCTAACAGCAACTCAAGTAAGAACATTAATTAACGTTGCAGATGGTGCAACTAATGTAACTAATAATAACCAGCTTACTAACGGAGCAGGATATACGACTGCAACAGGTATAGTAGATACATCTGGTACTCCAGCAAGTCAACAAATAGCAATATTTACAGACGCAAATACAATATCAGGATCTACTAATCTTAAAATGCACGTTAACGGTTCATATCCTCAATTTAATGGATTTCAAGTAGGAGATGGAGGAACAGCTAATTTATATTTAGGTAACGCAATTGATCCTAGTAGTGCTAATAAAGGAGCAAGATTCCATTCTAACGATAATGATTTCTACTTTGACTTTCAAGGAGACGCTACACAGAACTGGTACTTAAGAGACTATGACGGAAGTGGAGGTACTCACACTAGGTTTACATTTGATTTTATAAACAGTAATTTTGCTGCAGCTACTGCAACATTCAGCGGTAACGTAACAGCTAATAACTTTGTCACAACATCTGATAGAGAGTTAAAAGATAATATAGTACCTATTAAAGAAGGTTTGGAAACTTTAAAAAAGTTCGTATCTTACGAATATGAGTTAGAAGGAAGAAAAGATGCTGGATTTATTGCTCAAGAAGTTGAAGAATCACTTTCATACGCAGTACATAAAAAACAAGACGGTTATTTAGCTTTAGATACTAAACCTATTTTAGCTCATATGCATAAAGCAATATTAGAAATAGACCAAAGATTATCCGCAATAGAAGATAAACTTAAATAACTAAAGTATGCCAATAGGAACTCGTCCATTTGAATTTAATAGACTAGAAGGGCATGGGTATGCTAACCCTCAAGCATCCCTTATTAGCGATACCGAATGGCGGGACGGAACCGGAGATGTTAATTACGTACTATCTAACAACCCTGCACCTACAGTAGATGATATAGAAGTCGGCGATTTATTTTATACAGAAGACAATGATGGATTAGATTCCAATGAACTTTATTCTGGAGGAAGCAAATGGTATACTATACGTACCGCGCTAAATACATCTTCCGTAATAGCAATTAATATAGATAACGATGGTGAAGTAACCGCGGTAAATACAACTGCCCCTTCAGATGTATTATCTGTAAGCGGTTCTATACCCTATGTAAACTACTATGTTAGATACGATACAAACTCTCGAGCAATAATAGGAATAGATATGTATAAAACAGGTTCTGAAGACTGGCACTCTATAGAAGGAGCAGTACAAGTATCAAACAGTTCTATTGGTAACTCAATGTCAGCCAGTAACTTTAACGAGTTTATATCAGCATCAGTAGCTGAATACTTTGACTTTTCTATTACCGGAGTAATAACAGACTCTTCTAATCAAATATCTTCATCTCATCAATTTCAAGGATATCCAAAGTACGAACAGAGCTATATACAGGCAGACGGTACTGAATGTTGGACCGACCTAGGACAAGATTCATATCTCATTAAATGGAGCTATGACACAGATCACAACGGAGGAGACAAACTAGTTACTTTAACTGGGCTCGCACCCGATACTACAGGTAACGCAACATACGATGGAACCTACGACTGGATTTCTGATATTAATTACGTAGGAGAAGGTGCAATCGATCATGCTGATGAACTACGTTATCATATTGGATACCAATGGCAAGACGGAGCTTTGGCTAATAGCAATATTTATATTGCTCATGGTAATGTAACCGACAATGGTAACTTACCTGGAACCGCTCAAATACTTGTAAACCAAGATGAGCTAATTAGTGATTTCGGCAGTACGACAGACTTTGAGATAGAATTATTTGCATGGTGGTACGAAAATAAAAGATACGGACAGATAAATTTAACAGTCGAACTTTGGAGCGGCGGTACTTGGACTAAAAGTAGTAATGTATTTACTAACTCAGGAGGCACAAAAGAAGATACCTTTGGTCCATATGCTTTAAATTGTCAAAGAGGTAACTCAATGAGTCCATCCGGAAGTAACTGGATAGGGTTTGGTGATAGAACGCTTCTTCATAATACTAATCCTTATGCTTACCTTAAAATGGCTAGTTTAACTTTTGCAGATGATTCAACAGGATGTCTAAAAGTTAACTTTAGAAATGTTAGTTACTATTAAATGTTATGGAATACAAACATATTAAAAATATAACAGAGCTTTTTATAAAAGAGTACTCTGAGTGTTATGATTATCAAAAAGACTTTGTTGTTTTACCTAAAGAAATTTCTTGGGACCCAACAGTGCATAGATTATGTAATCATTCAAAACATACACTTACTAAGGAACCATTTTGTCTCAACGTAGAATCCGAGGCAATCTGTCCACACTATCAACTTCTATGGCTAACACCAGACGGAACTCCCCTCTTCTCAAAAACAAAACCAGGAATAAATATACCTACAAAGCTCGTTGATCATTTAGACTCTATTTTCTACGTACTTAAAAAATACTATAGAACACTTAATACAAACGACAGAAAAGCTCTGCTTAAACACTTTTTCGGGTTAATATCACATAACCCTAGATTGATAGATGCGTTTGAAAAAGAGTATACACCGGGAGAAAAAATACCAAGTGACCTGCACGGAAACTTTAATTCAGATGAATATGAACACAGATTAAAAGGTGATCACACTACACCACTAAAACATTATACCTATTCACCTCGGTTTAATAATTATATGTACAGGTTTATGTACCTTACCGGTATAGTAAGACTGAGATTAAAAACTATACTTACAGGTAAACAAATTCAAGAACAAACAGGCTTTAATATAGAGATATTTCAAAAACTAACCCTTAATCAGCAACAGTTTTTAAGAGAGTTTATAGAAGTAAATAAACTTATAGATAAAAAATCATTATTTATAGATGACCACACTCCTTACAAATCAGTACGGCTTAACTTAGGAGTAGTAGTAGAAGAAAAATTTCACGATTTCGGACATGCTTACAGAGTATTAACTAAAATACAATAAACTATGACAGACCCAACTTGGACTTTTGAAAATAAAATAGTAAATGAAATCTCAGATATGCCTGAAGGTACTTACGGATTTATCTATCTAGTCACGCATCTTGCTACTAATCAAAAGTATATTGGAAAAAAAGTTTTATTTTTCGAAAGAAATAAAAGACTTGGTAAAAGAGCTCTAGAGGCTTTAAGGTTAGAAAGAAAAGCTAAAGGAATCGGAGGAAGAACCCCAGCTAAGCAAAAGATTATTACTGAATCTGATTGGAGAGATTATTTTGGTTCTCATCTTAAAATAAAAGAATTATTAAAAACTGACGGCCCAACAGCTTTTTCTAAAAAAATTCTACAGTATGTACCTAATAAGAAGCAGCTAACATATTTTGAATGTAAGCACCTATTTATAAATGAAGTATTAGATTCTAGAAATAATTTTATTAATGATAATATTCTAGGAAAATTTTATAGAAAAGACTTTAACTTATGAAACTAACAGATATTTTACTTAAAGAAGACGGTCACGGAGAAGGATACGAAGAGGGTAATGTAAAGTTACTAGGAGATGTAATTCTACCTATTGACAAACAAATGGTACTCCAAGCTGAAGAAGATAAGTACAATAGAGGATTGTTAGTAACTAATAATAAGGATAAGAGCTATACTATAGCATATTGGGCTGATGAATTTAAGCCATACCCTATCGAAGTAGAGATAGACGGTAAGTTAGTCTCAAAAGATGCTAAAGTAATCAAACTACTCTTTCATCCAGAAATGAAATAATTATGATTAAACTAAAAGACATTATAGGATATCCATCACTACAGTACCACATTCACAAAGGACTCTCTTTACATGAGCATGTCTACCGTTATTCTAGTGATAGCTTTATACGTTTATTTGCTGAAGCAAGAGAAGCTCTTAGAGACGAAGCTATTGAGTTAGATGAAGTAGATAGAGAGCTTTTAGAAACAACTGATATAGGAGAATACGGTGACTATAATGGACTTAAAGTACCATTAGACTTACCAATGGTATCTTCTAATTATAATCCTCTGTTCGAAATAGGTAGCGTAATCGATGAAATGATCGAAAATGAAGACCTAATCGACGAAGCAGCTTCTATAGACGAGATGATAGACTTTGATATGATCAAAGAACTAGTAGAGTCGATAGGGGGTAACATAAACATGGACAAATTAAGAAAAGCAGTTTCAATACAAAACGAAAGTTTCGACTATAATGGTTTTGAAATGCTTAAAGCGTCAGTAGATTACATACCCGAAGCTGAATACAGAGGAAAAAAGGTTGCACTTAACAAACCTAAAAGAGGTGGAAGTAAAAAATTCTACGTCTACGTTAAGTCAAAGAAAGGAAATGTAAAAAAAGTATCTTTTGGAGATACTGGCCTTTCAGTTAAGTTTAAAAAGAAAGGTGCAAGAGCATCATTTGCAGCACGTCATAAATGTGCTACTAAAAAAGATAAAACAAAAGCAGGTTATTGGTCTTGTAATATAGGCCGTTATTGGAAATCATTAGGTGGATCATCAAACTTCTCAGGATACTGGTAGACCTTACTCTGAAATTACAGAAGAAGGTTATGTTATAAGAGAGTTCTCTAGTAGTACTTCATCATTTGAATTAGTATGGCATAGAGATAAAGAAGATAGGTATGTTCAAGCCATAGGTAAAACAGACTGGGAGTTCCAACTAGACAACCAAATACCTCAAGTATTATCAGAAAACAAACTATTTATACCAAAAGAGACCTATCACCGCCTTATAAAAGGTTCTGGTAATCTCAAAGTAAAAGTATATAAACTATGAAATGTAACTGTAAAGTATGTAGCTGCGGAACTTCATGTAACTGTGACTGCTGCGATTGTTAGAAAATGAAATTAAAAGATATCATATTCGATTATTGGATAGCTCCATGGGGACCTGTAACTGAAGGGTTAAACGACCGTATCAGCAATATAGATATTATATACATTGAACAAGGAGATTTTTACTCTGTAAAAGTTGACGATTCTCAAGGAAATAGATTAGGAAAATTAAATTTAGATGATGCTAATAAACTATTAGGATCTCTCAATATATCAGATCAGTTACCTCAAAGTATTGATATGGAAAACACATCAGTGCTTGATAAAATTGTAAAACAGCTTCAATCCAAAGATATTAATGCATCTTGGAGCGACGCAATGGACATAAGTTAAAAATATGAAACTAGCAAAAGTTATTTTAGAAAGTACGAAAGTAGTAACTAAGAAATCTCTAAGTCTGACTGAGGAAGACGTTAAATTATTGTCTGAAACTATATCAACAAAGCTAAACGAGTATATTGACATAGAAAATACTGATATACTTAATAAAGCGGTTCGATCTGCTATAGACGAACTTACTGAGATATAAGTTGGCAGTCTGAATAATTTTTCTTACCTTTATGTATAGGTTACGGACTATCTATGGACTATACATTTTTACTAGGCTCAATTGAAAATATATTGGGCAAAAGCCACAAACGAGCTAGAGACAACTTTGCGTTTCATTGCCCTTTCTGCAATCACAGGAAACCCAAGCTAGAAATCAACATGTCTACTAACGAACATGGAAAAAATCCATGGGAATGTTGGGTATGTGAAACTAAAGGGACTACAATAAGGTCTTTACTCTATCAACTCAAGACATCTAAAAGTCAATCAGCTGAAATACTTAAATACTTACCTAAAGGAACACAAATAGAATATAAAGGACTATCTATTATAAAGCTACCTGACGAGTATAAACCATTATCAGAAGCTTCTCAGACGTCCGTTATCGCTAATAATGTAAAGAAATACTTATATGACAGAGGACTTATCGACAATGATTTTATTAAATACCAAATTGGGTACTGCACATCTGGAGAATATGGAGGACGAATTATTATTCCAAGTTATTCTGAATCCAATCAACTCAACTTTTTTATTGCGAGAACTTACGATGGAAACTACTTTAAGTACAAGAACCCTGAAGCATCTAAAGACATAGTCTTTTTTGAAAACCTTATTAACTGGCAAACACCTGTAATACTTTGTGAAGGAGTCTTTGATGCTATTGCTATAAGACGTAACGCTATACCTCTACTTGGTAAAAACATGGCTAAAGCATTATATAAAAAATTACTTATAAGCTCATGCTCTGATATCTACGTTGCTTTAGATGCAGATGCAAGAAATAGAGCACTACAAATATCCGAACAATTATTAAACCAAGGTAAAAGAGTTTACCTTATAGAGATGAAAGACAAAGATCCTTCCGAAATGGGATTTAAAGCTTTCACTAAACATGTACAACAAGCGCAAGAGTTAGACCTATCTAACCTTATGGTACACAAATTAGATTTATGATTAAACAAGGAATGAACATTCTTAAACAGAATGAGAAAAAAAGACTGGACTTCAATCCAGAGTTAAAGCAAATAAACTTTCTTGATAGGAGAGTTTACAAGAGAAGCGAAGGAGTATACTACCCATCCGTAACTACAATACTCCAGTATATGCCCAAGAATAAGTTTTTCGAGTCATGGCTCAAAGACGTTGGGCATAACGCTGATCTTATTATGAGACGAGCAGGTAAAGAAGGTACTCAAGTACATGAAGCTGCTGAGAAGTTAGTAGAAGGAGAAGAGATCTCCTGGATGGATGATTACGGTAATGCAAAATACTCTCAGATAGTATGGGAGATGATATTAAAATTTGCAGAGTTTTGGAAAGAATATAAACCAGAACTTATATCATCAGAGCAATTTGTATGGTCTGATAAGTATAAGTTTGCCGGTACTGCTGATATAGTATGTAAAATAAAAGGAGAGGTTTGGCTTCTAGACCTTAAAACCTCTAACAGTATTCATAAGTCATATGATTTACAGTTAGCTTCTTATGCTAAAGGATTAGAAGAGAGTAGAGGAGTAAAGATAGAAAGAACAGGTATCATATGGTTAAAAGCTAAATGTAGAGGACCCAGTAAACAGAAAGGTGTGATGCAAGGTAAAGGATGGAAAGTAATCCAAGTAGATGATATTGAAAAGAACTTTAAATTATTTCAGAATATATACGAGTTATATCAACTTGAAAACCCTAATACCGAACCAATATACAATAGTTACCCTACTACTATAAAAGTTTAACTATTTATAATAAACCATTTATATGAAAAAGATAACATTTATACTTGCATTATTTTTAGTAACTAGCTGTGCTAACTTTAAATTAGCCACGCTTAATCATTCTCCTATAGTTACCCAGGAAGGTATCTTAGTAGATGTGATCGATAGTGAAACATCACTATACAGAAAGTTTAATAATGATAGTAAGTTTAGATGGAATTACTCTCAGTTTGCTAAACAGCAAGACTTACGTTGGTATTATTCTTTTTACAATAGAAACTTTTTATGGAAGTATAATAGAAATGTTACTCCATGGGACTTATATGTAAACAGATATGACTTCTGGTTTGACTGGAACTTTAATTTTAATTTTGGTACATTCAATCATTGGGATCCATATAGATTTAGACAATGGGGATGGAATAGTTACGATCCATACTATAGTAATTTTCACTTATGGAATAGACCTTCTATGGCTCATATGAATAATTACAGACAGAGTACTCAAAGAGACATTAAAGATAGAGAGATAAAAAATAGAGTTAGAACTAGAGCTATCGCTAATAATAATAGTAACGTAAGAGTATACAATAGACCAGAAGTAAGAGAATATAAACTTAGAGAGTCTGTAAACATACTTAAAGGCGGAAATAAAAATATAATAATAAGAGAATATAATAATCCAAACAAGTTTAACAATGATAAAACTATCAGATCTAATCCTAGAAGCTACGGCAGGCCCGAAGGTAATAGTAATGGCAGGGGGGTCTGGAGCAGGGAAAACACATCTACTCCAGCAATTAGACCTCAAATCTCTTCCCCTAGTCAATCCAGACAAGTTCGTGGAGAATCCAGACCATCCAGCATACAACAAGCTAGGTCCAGCAACTCGAGCAGCGGACCAAGAAGCTCAGTCTCTCGTAGATAATAAGAAATCTTTTGTTTGGGATACAACTGCTAGTAACCCCAAAAAGATAAAAGATCTTATTTCGAGTGGATTTAACGTATACATGGTAATGGTGTACACTCACCCTATGATTGCATATATTTCTAACTTTAAAAGAGAAAGAAATGTACCTGGTTCAGCTGTGTTTTCTACTTGGAGAAATGTTTATCAATTAATACAAGATTATTCTAAGATGACTAAAGGTAATTTTTCTTTATTTGTAAATGCAAGACCAGGATTTGAGAAAGAAATTAAAGGATTTGATACAGCTGCTAAAAATGGAGCACAGGGTATTAAAGACTATTTACAAAGATATTCTGAAGAAAATAAGATAGACGGTTCATCATTCAGAAACCCAATTAAACTATCTGCTGAAGAAAATCAGGAGTTTGTTAATGCAACGTCTCATATGGATTATGATAGAGATAATTATAGTGAAGATAGAACGTTAAAAAAATATTTTCAAGATTGGTATCAAAAAAATGGAGTAGGACCCGGAGATGATAAGATGACTGCTAAACTTAAAAGTTATAGAACTAGTAAAGAAAAAGCAGTTAAGAGAGAAGAAGAAGTTTTAGAGAATATAGCTGAAATGTTATTTAGCCCTATTTTTAACTCTAAACTTGTTAGTAACACTCCTAGAGAAATAGATTCTAACTTACAATCATTCTTAGCATGATAGCACTATACCCAGGAGCTTTTAAACCCCCTCACAGAGGACATTTCGAAATAGCCCAAAGGTTATTAGACGGGTCTATTAAAGGCAAACTTTACGGGTTAGATAACTATAAACAAGCTGGAGATAATGTATTAGACAAAAGATTTGATAAGATAGAAAAGGTTGATAAGGTAGTTATCTTTATAGGAGGAAACGAACGAAACGGAATCAATAAAGAGCAATCAGCTGCTATATGGAATATTTACAAAAAATATCTTACTAATATAGAAATAGTTACCGAGGAAGGTAATCCAATGACTTTAGCTAGAGACTATGCAGCACTACATAATGATGAAGAATTTTATGCTGTAGCAGGTATTAGAGAAAAAGATGATCTTAGAGATTTAGGAAGAATTTCTGCTTTTAAGAAAACACCAAACGTAAAAGGATTATCAGTTACTTCAAACGATAGTAATAATGTTAGAGCAACAAACTTTAGAAAAGCTATACTTAGCGGTAATTTAGACCAGGTAAGAGACTTTTTTCCTAAAAGTTTATCTAGCGACGAAATGTTAAAAATATTAAATATGTTAAAAGGAAGTATAGTATCAGAACAAATGAAACAAAAGTTAGAAGATGTATTAACTGAGATATTTGTTTCTGAAAAAGAGTCTGTTATTGAAGGTACATCTGGTACACACATAGCTCCTAGATCAGCTATGAAGTCAAAAGACAGAGCTCACTTAATTACCTTATATAAGAGAATAAAAAATCAAATAGGTAGTGACAATATAGCAGTTAAATTTATGCAAGATCATATTAGAGTGAGTATATCTAATGAGTTTGCTAAATCAGATTTCGATTTCACACCTTTCATGGGGTCTATATTAGAGTATATGTTAGATCAAAAACTAAACATTACTCCTTTACCAGAGATTAAAATAAAAAAAGACATAGCAGAAGCTTCTAGTGTATTTGGTAGAACAGCTTATTATAACCCTGAATTAAAAGAAGTAGTACTATATACCGAAGGCAGACACCCTAAAGATGTACTCAGATCTTTTACTCATGAAATGGTTCACCATATTCAAAACGTAGAAGGTAGATTAAAAAACTACGGGACTACAAATACCAATGAAGATGAAGAATTAGTAGAGATAGAAAAAGAAGCCTATACATTAGGTAATATTACTTTCCGCAATTGGGAAGATAAAATAAAAAATCAATAAAGGTTATGGGAAAATTAGTAGATTTATTAGAAGCATATCCGCTTCCGGAAGAAAAAGTAAAACCTCCTTATCAAATATACTGTGATATGGATGGAGTTTTAACAAATTTTGAAAAGCGTTTTGAACACTTTACAGGTAAACATCCTCAAGAGTACGAAAAAGAATTTGGATTAGAAGCATTTTGGCACTTAATAGATGTAAAAGTAGGAGTTAAATTCTGGGTTGGAATGGACTGGATGCCAAAAGGAAAAGTACTATGGGACTTTATTAAGGAGTATAGTCCTAAATTATTAACCTCTCCTTCCAGACATGATTCATCAAGATTGGGTAAAAACCTATGGGTAAGAAATAAATTAAACCCTAAACCAAAAACTATATTTGCTTATTCTAAAAGTAAACAAAATTACGCAAACGAAAACAGTATATTAATCGACGATAAACCGTCAAACATAGAAGAATGGCAAGCTAAAGGAGGTATAGCATTTAGAGTTAGAAAAGGAGATATAAGCGATGCCTTAAAAGGATTGAAAGAGTTAGGTTATGAGTAAAGAAACATTATTAAAAAAAGAGTTTAAACAAAGCGACGTTCAGAGAGTAAGAAATTTAGTAAATAAAGATTTCACTTCTGGAGTTAAAGTACAAGCCGGTTACCGAAAAACTTCTATAAAACATATAGAAGGAGACATATGGGAAGAAAGCGGTAAACAGTGGACTATTAAGAACGGAATTAAACAGAACATTACTAAGCTAGACGCTGCAAAAAAAGCATTAAGAATGCCTCTTAGGTGCCCTAAATGTAATGGTCCTATGGAGCACTGGTTAGCTAAAAAAATGTATAAGATACATGGTTTTTGTTTTGACCCTTGTGTTGTAGAGTATGAACATTCCCTTAAAAAAGCAGGATTATACAAACAGTATGAACAGAGGATGATTAAAGGTAATGCTAAAGAGGTAGTAAAGGATATTGAAAACTGGGTACTTGATTCAGTTAACGATAAACATACATTTGTTACTGAACAAGGAGCTATTGAAGATTGGGGCGGTATGAATAAAGAAACTAAAGATAAAATACTTAAAGACTTAAAAGAATTCACAACAGTTATGCGTAAGCATATAGAGTGATATTTATATATAAAATACAATGACACAGAAACAGATCTTAGAATCAGTTCTAAAAGAAATTAAACACGTCAAAGAGCAAATGCCGAACGGCGAATTAAAACAAATGCAGGTTGACGTTAGTGAGTTAAAAGTAGACATTTCTTCTCTAAAGAAAACCTTACTAAACCCAGATACTGGAGTTATTGTAAACACTAATAAAAACACAGAATGGAGAGTACTTCTTCAATCTAATCAAAAAGAATTCGAAAATAAGTTAGCTGAGGTAGAAACTCTTAAAAATTGGAAAGAAGGAGTTACTAGAGCACTTTGGATTATTTTCGGTATTATAGCAGCTATTATCATAAGAATGTTTATGATGCACGCTGAAGGATAAATAAAAAAACAATGCCAGCAAAATTAAAACCTTCATCTAAAGAGTATGTCAGGGACGCTAGAGGTAAAATGACTAAAAAATGGTCATGGAAACATTATACTCCAGCTACTACATCAACAGAAGAGTTAAAGAAGTTACTTGAAAACTCTAGTTATAAAAGAAAAAAAAGTATTATACTTAAAGAACTTGCCAAAAGAATATGAACACCCTTACTCTAGCCCAGCTCATCGGTGAGATTATTTACGAGATCAAATACTCTCATCCAAACTTTGATAACGAATGGGAAGAGGCTGAACGTTATTCTGAGTTTGTGAAGATTGGGAAAGAGGAATGGATTAATATAGCTAACCAAGGCCAACCAGTACCTTATAGCTCCATAAAAGATAATTTAGGTAATGTAGACTTAAACTTTGATAGTTTAGAAGAACCTAAAAAACAGAGATTTATAGATGCTTTCAACAAAGGAACTATTGAAATGTCCATAGCTGTTAAATTTTCTGATAACGATTACGATTTAGTAGCAGGTAATACTAGATTAGCAGGACTAGTAAAAAAAGGAATTGATCCAAAAATTTGGATTGTTGATATATCTGAATTATCCGAAAACTATAAAGACGGTAAAAAGAAAGGTAAATCAAGACCAGGCAGAGTAAAAAAGTCTGGAGCATCATGCAAAGGTTCAGTATCATCTTTAAGAGCTAAAGCAAAAAAACACGGTGGTGAAAAAGGTAAAATGTACCACTGGTGTGCTAATATGAAAGGTGGTAAAAAATGAAAATAGCAAATACTACACTACATAGGGAACCTAATTTCTTAGACCCTACTGAAGATATTAAAACACTTAAAGATCCTAATTCTGTTGACCTATTTGATCAAAATGGATATCATTTAACTAAAGCTGAACAAGCTTTCTTAGGTTATAACGGATATCAAACAATAGAAAGAAGACATGAAGATTGTATGAGATACGATTGGATGTTATGGGATAAAAGAGACGGAGCTCATATTAACCATTCAGACTTATTTGAAAGAAAAGGATTCAGCTCTAACGCATTAGAACAGCTTTACGCTGTAGCACCTTATAATCCAATGTTATATAAGTTAATAAAAATGAAACCGAAATGGGGAATAGACATTTCTATCGATTATGTTTCACCTGATGCAGTATTTGAAGTATTTCATTACGAATGGGACTCCTTTTATTATGAACAAGTTATAGAGAAAAAGTTGGAGATTGAAGAATTTCTTCTTAAATTAGATTGGGATGATGTAGCTAAAGCCCTGTGGAGAAGAAAAGATGATTGGTTTTATTTAGATTTTTTTGAACAAACTAAATGGAGAACAGACTATTTTGGTTTATCCCCAGAGAAGTTCAAAAACGTTATTTGGGATAGTTAATCTATTTATTTATATACGTATACAATACTCTATCTATGAATTACAAAGAACTTAAAGATCGTTTATCTAAATGCGAATACACTCTTAAGTGTTACAGAGAAAATAAAGCGGTGGAAAAAGATAACAAAACAGTGAAAAAATTAGAATTACTTAAGGAATCTCTTGAGAATCAATTAAAAGAACAAGAAGCAGGAATGGTAGTTACTAAAGACTCTGAAGAAGCAGAGAAATTAGCTAAGAAAGGAGTTAACGTAAATCTTAAAACTGAAGGTCCACATCAAACAACTT
>Ga0098060_1000667_pt1 | contig 14889 bp, 4 predicted proteins | sample 21_taG_FD_77063 | JGI IMG/M metagenome (GOLD analysis project Ga0098060, IMG submission 77063) | Marine viral communities from the Subarctic Pacific Ocean - 21_ETSP_OMZ_AT15319 metaG | ecosystem: Environmental > Aquatic > Marine > Oceanic | place: Pacific Ocean | collected 2015-01-19 | reverse complement strand
CAATACAACGCATCGAATGCTACTAACTTTGAGCTGCACGCTTCAGAAGAAACTGAACTGGTAATGAAAATACTAGAGCTCGCAGGCATATCTACGAAAGAGCTTCAAATATACCAGATAGCTGCGCAAGAAGAAGCTAAAAACACTCAACAAGAAAAATCTTAATAAATGGGGCTAATAAATCAAACTAGCGAACTTTACTACGAAGGAGCAGACGGTAACTGGAACAGTGGTGACGAAAACTACGGTGACTACCAGTTTGTTAGCCTTAAAGATATGGTAAACAATTTTATGATAGCCTATGTTGGTGAAGATAAAATTATAAGTAAGATAAAACGTACAGACGTTGCGTTTCACGCACAGCGTGCTATTCAAGAGTTTAGTTTTGACACTTTACCATCACAAAAAGCTTTAGAGGTAGAAATACCACCGGCGCTTTATATGATACTACCGCAAGACTACGTAAACTATGTTAAGGTATCTTGGACGGATTCAAACGGTATGGAGAAAATTATATATCCAACCCGCAATACTAGCAATCCGTCTGCTGTTAACCAAGATGACAACTACGAATACCAGTTTGATAGCAACGGTAAAATGGCTTTAGCTAACGAGTCTGTAACGTTGTCTAATTTCAACTCGGCTTACTACTCTTCCAGCACATCATCTAACAATCAAAGCACTCTTACAGAAAGCGAGCTATTTAATCTTTACAGATACGGCAGACGTTATGGACTATCACCAGAGGAAGCGCAAGGTAACGGTGTTTTTTATATTGACCAGTTAAAAGGTATTATGCACTTTAGCTCTAACCTAGTTAACAGAATTGTAACGCTAAAATACATTAGCGACGGGTTGGGTACTGATGAAGAGATGCGCGTGCATAAGTTTGCTGAAGAAGCTGTGTACAAGTATATTGCTCACGCTATACTAGGCACCAGAGCAAATACTCCAGAGTACCAAATCGCTAGGTTTAAGAAAGAAATGGTTGCGGCTAAACGCAGCGCTAAACTACGCATGTCTAACCTTAAGATATCAGAGTTAGCACAAGTAATGAGAAACCAATCCAAGTGGATTAAACACTAATATATGGCTAAGCTACAGCATACATTTGTCCAGGGTAAGATGAATAAAGACCTTGATGAAAGGTTGGTACCCAATGGGCAATACCGCGATGCTCAAAACGTTCAGGTAAGCACATCTGAGGGTTCTGATGTAGGCGCTGTTGAAAATATACTTGGTAATACAAAGAAAAACAACAAGCCAGGTGGCAGCACTTGGACGACTAAGTTTGGTTTAACTAATCCTGTTTGTATAGGTGTTATTAAGGACTCGCAAAACGAAAAAATATATTGGTTTATTACAGCGGAGAATGGTGATGCCATTGCTGAATTTAACCAAACCACAGGCATTGTAGCGCCGATATTAGTCGATGTTGGTAGCATATTAAACTTTAATAAGCTAAACCTTATTACAGGCGTCAACATACTGGAAGGAATGTTGTTTTGGACAGACGACCTTAATGAGCCTAGATTAATAAATATAGCTACCTTTAAAGCGGGTAGTACTGATTTTAGAACACAAACAAATGTATATTCTAGACCGTTTAAAAAATCAGATATAACCGTTATAAAGCTTAAGCCTAACACGGCTCCTGGTTATCTCGCAGCCCCTTCAAATAGGACTGGTAGCACTAATGGTACGGGTATAACGCCGGTTACAACTACAGGGTCTTTTACTAGTGCCGTCGCGGGCACGCAGCTGCCTTTGGCGATTGGCGCATCTACAACTATTACAACCAATGTTAACGCTAATTGGCAAGCAAACGATATTATAGTATTAAGCGCTTCTACTATTAATGAGCAAAATTATAAAATTTACTTTAAAGTTAGAGCTACTGTAACTGCTATATCCAATGCTTCGGTAACAATAACTATAATCAGTATAAGCCAATTGCTAAACGGTACTCAATATATTTGGGAATGTTTACTTGAAGAAGGCGACTTCATGTTTAACACTAGCATGCCTAGGTTTGCATACCGTTGGAAGTACAAAGATAACATGTATTCCGCGTTTTCCCCTTTCACTCAAGCAGTTTTTGTACCCGGCGTTTATAACTATGAACCTCAGGATGCGTATAACACAGCTATGACTAACAACATACGCAAGCTTACTATAAATTCTTTTGAAACCCCGCCCCCGGATGTGCAAAGTATAGATATACTTTACAAAGATTCTGACAGCGCGGTAGTGTATAAAGTAGACGATGTTCCCGCGAACACTACAACTTTTAGCATAACTTCTGAGCTTATATATAACGCAATAAACTCTGATCAATTAATAAGGCCTTACGATAATGTTCCGCGCAAAGCAAAAGCACAAGAGCTTATTGGAAATAGAATAGTATATGGAAATTACTTACAAAACTATACTACAACTACTTCGCCTAATATATCGCTAACCACAACGTCTACAAGCTTAACTACCCCTCTTTCGCCACAAGCGTCTGTTAAAAGCTTAAGATCGTATCAAGTAGGTATTGTTTATTTAGACGAAAACGGCCGCGAAACGCCAGTGTTTACTAATGATACCGCCACTATAAACATACCAAAAACGGTATCTGACAAATCAAATGTAATTAAAGCTACATCAGCACAGTCAACCCCTTTTGCTGAGGCTACGCATTTTAAATATTATGTAAAAGACATATCTAATGAATATTACAACTTAATATTAGATAGGTATTACGACAGTGATGATGGTAATATTTGGCTATCTTTTCCTTCTGCGGAAAGAAATAAAATTGAAATAGACGATTTTATTATACTTAAAAAAGAAAACAACAACAATACTGCTGTAAGCGAAGACGCTAAATATAAAATAATAGACATTAGTAATGAAGCACCTCTGTCCGTTAGAACGCGCCGGGTTAAAAAAGATAGAAGTGAAGTAACGAAAGGAACTGTTGTTAGCAACGAATTTGTGCCAATAAACTCTGGGTTATCGGAATTTAACTTTAACGGACCAACTTTTTCAGCTGACAGAGACTTTTATAGTATATGGGCTAATTCTGAAACAACTCTTTATATACAATTTACAGCTATAATAAGCGGTGCTAGAAAAACTTCCCAAATATATCAAGTTTCTTCTGGCGGGTTTACCGGTCACAGCAACACAGCTTACCAAGTTGCTTTAACAGAAGCTATATCTAGTGACGATGACTTTTTAGACTCCGCCACTCAGTCGAATACAGAGTATGATATAATAGTTTGGCAAGACGAAGTATTTAGCTCGCCTGCATTTGAAGGTAAGTTTTTTGCTAAAATAAATAGAGACGCTGCATTTGAGAATGCGGTCATATATAACTTCACGGGGCGCCAAAGCGATTACAACGTAATATCCACAGTGGGTTTTCAAGCTCAAATAGCTACTCCACCAGGTGCTAATCAACCAGTGGAAATTGATGGATGGGGTTGGCAAGAAAATACTTCGACCGGCGCGTCTTCGTCACCGTTTTTATTCCAGCCTAGTTTTGGGGCAACAACTTTAGGCATTGGTTATGCGCCTTATCCTAGTAGCGGATTTCCTAATGCAGCAACTCCTTCGGCAAAACTTGAAGCAAATTTAATACCAGGCGGTGTAATACAATTTAAAACAGCTAGCAGTGGATATGGAGCAATTTACGAAATAGCCAGTGTTATTGTAACTAATAATACGCCTAGACATACTGAATCCCCTGCTCAAGAATTAAAAATATTTAGAATTACATTAACAACTCCGTGGGTAGACCAAGGAACTGGTTTAATTAGTGAAGTTCGAGTGTTAGGTAGAAAAAGAGACCTTAATATAACTTTTGACGAATTTACAAAACCAAACAGCTCACCTAACGCGGCTATATTTGAGACCGAACCTAGTGAGTCTATTGATTTAGAATTATATTACGAAGCAACAGATGCAATACCTATCGGACAATTGGCTGCTACGCACACATTGCCATATTTTAATTGCTACTCGTTCGGTAACGGGGTTGAGTCTGACAGAATTCGTGATGATTTTAATGCTAAGGTTATTGGTAAAGGCGTTAAAGTATCTAGTATACTTGAAGAAGACTACACTGAAGAACGTCGTGGGTCTGGGTTAATATACAGTGGTATATTTAACAGCACTAGCGGGGTGAATAATTTAAACCAGTTTATAGCAGGCTTAAAAATAACTAAGGATCTTAACCCAGTGTATGGCACTATTCAAAAGCTGCATGCTAGGGATACTGATTTGATAGCCTTACTAGAAGATAAGTGTTTTAGAATATTAGCAAACAAAGATGCGTTGTTTAACGCCGACGGCAATTCAAACGTAACATCTAATAACAATGTGCTAGGGCAAACCGTGCCGTTTGTAGGTGAGTACGGCATATCTAAAAACCCAGAGTCTTTTGCAAGCTTTGGCTTTAGAGCATACTTTACTGATAAAGCTAGAGGCGCTGTAATGAGATTGTCAAGAGACGGCCTTACAGACATCAGCGATAAAGGCATGTCGTTCTTTTTCCAAGACGGTCTTAAAACAAACGTTAACCCTAGCATAATAGGTGCTTACGATTCAGATGCGGGTTCTTACAATGTTGTTATAGGTGGTGAAGGTATATCGTTTAAAGAAAAAGTTGACGGATGGAACACCAGACTGTCTTATGACCCTGAAGCTGGTGTGTCATTAAACAACGAGTACTATACGTTTAAGAACGGAGAATTGTATGAGCATGCACCTTATGTGAACCGAAACGCAGACCCGTTGGTTCCTGTGCCTAGATCGAACTTTTATGGAGCACAAAAGAGCACAACTGTTACACCTATATTCAATGATGCCCCAACAAGCGTTAAAAACTTTAAGACTCTCTCGTACGAGGGAGACGAAGGGTGGACCGCTAGCATTACTACAAATAAACAAAGTGGAACAGTAACTACATGGAAAGAGCGCGAAGGCGTGTATTTTAATTACATAATGGGTGATGCTACTACGCTGGCTAACATTGATACGAAAGAGTTTAGTGTTCAAGGAATTGGTAAGGTAAAAACGGCTATGCCACCGAGCAGCAGAGATATAGCTATAGACGGTGAAATAAACGTGTCTTTGCAAGTTGGAGATGTAATTTACTCTTCTAACGGTGTTGTATCACCAGCTACAATAAGAACAATAGGCACTGTGGCTTTAGTAGATAGAATAAATAATAGTATAAGGCTAGCTGCGGATGTTGCGCCTTTACCACCTGCTTCAAATCCGGTGATGCCTGCTGTTGGTGATTTTATGCTGTTTGCTAAAAACAGCCAAATAAATACGTCTGGCTTGCTAGGATACTATGGTGAAGTTGCATTTACAACAAATAGTCCAAACAAAAAAGAGTTGTTCGCGGTTAACTCTGAAATATTTATCAGCAGCGAATAATACGTAATAATAACTTATAAACTAATTAAATATGCTAGGAGATATATTCGAAGGTGCTGTAGGATTCGGCGCCTCTTATGCCGGCGGCAAAAAAAGGCTAGCTAGAAGAAAAGAAGCTCAAGCAGGTTACGATTCGTCAATGGCTAACTACTTTACGCAAGACACGTCTAACTTGTACTCTAACTTAGAGAACACAATGGAAGACCTCACTGTCAATACGCAAGCAGCAGATTTTGCAGCGCAGCAGCAGTCGCAGGGATTGTCTAATATAATGGGGTCTATGAATCAAGCTGCAGGCGGTAGCGGTATTGCAGCATTAGCACAATCATTAGCTAACCAGCAGTCACAAAACGCGCAGCAAGCTTCAGTAAGCATTGGGCAACAAGAACAAAGAAATCAAATGGCAGCCGCAGAGCAAGCAAGCAGATTACAAATAAGGGAAAGAATGGGTGCTGAGCAGTCAAGAAGCCTTAAAGCGCAGTTATTAGGCGAAGAATTGCAGATTGACACCAACGAGCTACAGGCAAGCGAGGCAGCTATACAAGCAGCCAGGGCTGCGAGAGCCGAGGGTCTAGGACAATTTGCAGGTGGCGTTGGACAAGCGGGAGGATTACTTCTCTCAGGGGGCAAGGGAGCATTGCAAGAGGGGATTATGGCAGAACTCGGGAAATAATGGCTAAACAATACGGATCAGGAATAGTAGAAGCGGCACGTAGATTGTCAGATACACAAGGTAAGTTTCAAGACTTAGGCGGTCAATTTATGACCGGCTATAACAAATCTTTAGAAGCTAAAAAAGAACGCGAAAATAAAAACAAAGAAACGCAAAGCAGGGTAAATAACCTTATGGGGCAGTTTAAGAATGATATTGACATTCTTAAATTTAAACCAGAAGATCAAGCCCTTGTAAAAAACTCTATAACCGAATGGAGAAACGGGTATGCTGAAGCAGCAAATATAGCCGCTACAATAAAAGACAAAAGCAGTGCTGCTTACCAGGAGCAAGTTGATATAATGAATAATTATAAAAACAGAATGGTAAATCTTAAAAGCAACCTTGATAATTTGTCTGCTTTTAAAGGTGAATATACTCAAAATATAGATGCAGGAACTTATTCTAACGCGGGGGCTAACGATATGGCTTTAGCTCAAGGGGAGGTTATGCTGCAATACCCTATTGGCTCTATTAGTGACAATGGGGATTTGATGTGGAACGACGAGGCCGGCGGCGGTGAATTTGGTTTTCAAGATTACCAAATGCCATTTGGCAAAGCTACCGGCTTAGCATCAGCCTTAGGTAATATTGCAGGCAATATAAGAACACAGTCTACCCCTTTGGATAATGTGCAGATAAACGAGATTGACGAGAAAGTAGACAATTTGCTAAAGGACCCAAAAGCTTTAGCTAGCCTTATATCGGACAGCGACTTGCCAGGTTTTGACTTTAGTAACATTGACCCGGAAGATCCAAATGCTAGGGCGCAAGTGAGAGACTTACTTGTAAAATCAATATACGACTTACAGGGGACGGGCGTGAAAACCAATAAAGGGAATGGTAAAGACACTAGAACATCTGCTCAAAAAGACGCTGCTGCAAATAAAAAACTAGTGTCTGGTTACTTTGATAAAAATGTACCATATTTTAATATGAGTGGGTATAGGTTTGAAAATAATGGTGATATATGGCTAATATACGATGAAGACGGGGTTTCTGAAATTACCGGAAATAACCAGCAAATGGCAGTAAGGACAAAAGAGGAGGCTTACGCGTTATTAGGAATTTAAATACAATAAAATATGTACCAGAAAAACAATAAGACTATTTCTTTAGAAGAGGCACAAGCAGCAGCTCAAAGAAAAGGGCTAAGCTTTGAAGACTGGCTGGACCAAACCGGTTATAAATCGGTAGACGAGGGAAAGACAACGGTTTCGGAGGAAACGACTCCACCAACGGAACCAGTAAAAGAAACGGCCGCTGGGGATTCCAGTTTGGCCGATACTTCATTGGAGTCACCCGAAGCTAGCCCCTATTTACTTACTTTAGAAGACTTAGAGGGAACAGAAGAGGACGTATACGATCGCTTAAACAGCAAAATGAGAGCGATAGGTATTAAGCTGACAGAGGAAGGATTAGGCACGGATAAAATACGCTTACAATCTATACAAGAATACGATCCGAAAACCAACCGCGGTGCTTATGTAAAAAGAAGCTTAAAAGACGATAACAGGGAGCAAGTGCTCGCTGATTTTAATTCTTTTATAGAGCAATACGCAGATGAAAATTATGCGGCACAATTTATAGAGGGGCGCGAAGACCTGCTAAAAGAGTACGAGCAGGGTCTTAAAAATGTTAAAATAAGCGACGAAGAAGTTGAAGATAGTTTAATAGCTGATAAGGCTGCTAAGTGGCGTGAAATGGATACGCTTGACATGGGCATGGGAGTGCGGTCTGAAATAACTTTAAAAGAAAGCGACTTTAACAGCCCTGAAGAGTTTAAAGCGTATAAAACTTGGAAAGAAACAGGGCTCATTGAGCCGTCCAGCGCTGAAGTAGCTAAAGCTAAGATTGATATGCTTGAAGCTAAAAAATCTAAAGTTAGCCAAGGCTATATTAATGCCTTACCCAGCGAAGATAGAGAGGCTCTTGAAACAGTTACTGCTAAAAACAAATTGGACTTGCAGTTACGCATCGGTAACCTAGGAAACGAAAGAAACAGCCTTGAGGCAAAGAATCTTGCTTTAACTAACAATATTAAAGCGTACGAAGAAAACCCAACAGAGGAAGGCTATTTAGCTATTAAAAGAGACGCAGCCGCCTTAATAGAGCAAGAAAGCGATTACAATTCTTTTTTAGATACCTTGCAAAGCGAAGAAACACAAATAGCCCTTCGTGCTACACAAGACTTTTCAAAAACTTACAACTTAGTAAGCAAGCTAGGTGTTAACTTTAAAGACCTAGCTATTAACATAGGTTATGGTGCTTATCAAATAACTAACGCACTAGGTGCAGCGAAAGCCGCGGCGATTACCCCCGGAGTGGGTATAGGCGAAGCTTTTGAAGCAGGTATAAAAACAGCGGAGCAAAACGCTAAAGAAATATTGCGAGGCGCGGAAAAAGAAAAAGGCAGACTATCACAAGGTGTAGCTTTTGAAGATATAGATTTATCTAAACCGAGCACACTAATTAATTGGGCGGGTAATACAGCAGTGCAAGCCATACCTTCATTAACTATGGCTTTTACAGGGCCAGCTGCAATGCCTTTATTCTTCGCAAGTGGATACGGTAGCAAAGCCGCTGAACTAGCTACACAGGAATATGCTGCTGTAGATAGAATGCTAGCCAACAAAAAGCTTTTAGTTTCAGGCACATTAACTGACGAAGAAAGACTTAGTATAGAAGCACAGATGGATGCTGACGCTGAAATTGTTAACATGCCTCTGTGGAAAGAGATGTCTGTGTCTGCAATTTCTGGTGCCGCGGAAGTTGTGTTTGAAAGGCTAGGTACTATGGCTATTTTAAAAGGCGTTAACAAGGCTGTAAACCCATTACGCCCGCAAATAGCTAAAGCCGTTGCTAAATCAGCTAACCAGGAAGGTCTAACTGAAGCAGCTACGGAAATAACTAATAATTTTGCCTCTATCTACATACTAGGTGAGGATAAAAATATAATGGACGGTGCTTTAGAATCTTATGCTGGTGGTGCATTAATAGGAGCTCCGCTGCAGTTAAAGCAATCTTTACCCGCGGTTTATAAGAACCTCGCACATCAGTACATGACAAATGCTGAGATAGAGGCGTACCGGAGCAAAATAGAAAAAATTAGAGAGCTATCAGGTGAAGAGGGCATAAATTCTTTACTAAACCCGGCAGCTCCTTTGCCTAAAAATATTAGTCCCGAGATTAAACAATTAATCGAAGAGGTCCAAACCGAAGGTGAATTACTAGAAGACAACGCTATATCAAGAATGAACTCTAGATTATCTGCTGAAGATTTAGCAGCGGTCGGCGAGTTGAATTTAAAAATGCGTCAAATAAACAACCGTTTAATTGATTTAGCGGAATCAGGAGCTAGTATTGCTGAGCTTGATGCAGCTAAAAATACATTGCAAGAGCAATTTGACAACTTGTCTAGTCAAAGAGAAGCTATCTTAACGGATAACTCAGGCCAAAGAAAAGCAGCTAAGCACAACGCGTCTTTAAAAGTTAGCATCGACGCAAAAACAGCTTTTGGTGTTGCTTTCGCTAGAGAGCTAGTACAGAGGGAAGCTATGTCAGGTGCACGATTTGATCAGTTAGACGACGTTGCAAAAAACAAATATTTAAAGAAAGCTAAAGAAGAGGGTGCTAGTAACATAGAGCAAGCTGCTAAGCGTGAATTTTTCATTGAAAACAATAAAAAACAAATGGCGGCGGATGAAACCAATGCTAAAAGTTTATTAGAGGAGCTTGGTTTAACAAATCAAATTGTTTCGTTATCAGACGCGGATTTCAAGACTAGGTTCCCTAAAAGTGACCAAGCTACAGATGCTTTTATAGATGAATCAGGCAACATATATGTAAATGTTGATAAATCCGCAGCCAGCGGCAAAGTAGCTGTATATTCACACGAGGTGCTGCACGCTATAGCTAAGCAGTCTATTGGCAACGATGCTGCAAACAAAGCTGGTGAGAAGTTGCTTAACTGGCTAGAAAATAACACTACTGAAACTTCAGCTTACATTAAAAACAAATTAGATGTTTTTTACAAAGAAGGTGACGTAAAAGATGCTGCATATTATGAAGAAGCGATGAACGCACTTTCGGATTATATAGCAGAGGGTAATGAAGTGGATTTAGGTGCGCTTACGCAGATTAATTTATTCCTTAACAAAGTATTCTCAAAGTCATCACCACAGTTAAGCATAGAAGACGGAGCTCAAACGTTTGCGTTTATAGCAGAATACGCAAATAAAAATCGCAACGCTAAAACAAAAGCAATTATAAAAAGCTTTATTGATGAAGCTGATGAGATTGAAGATGATAAGCCAGCTGGCGATAAAAAGTCCAAGTCACTGCTAAGTGATATTAACGCGTTAGTGCCTGAATCTGTAGAAACACAGGAACAGTTTTTTGACCGTAAAGTATTTAACCCTATATTTAATGACGGCAAGCTTCATCCGGCTATAGCTAATTATATTCGTTCGCGCTCTGTAAGTAAAGAAGAAGCGCAGAAGATTATAGAAAGTGTAGGTGATCGTTTAATCAACTTTAACCCTGAAGCTAAGCGTAAGTCGGGGGATGCAAAAATAACATTAGGTGAGTTTATATTTTCCAATGTTAACTTTGGTAAGTTAGATGCACGGAAAGCATTGTTTGAAGAAGGACAAGAACGTGCGCAGACAGAAAGCACAGATAGCGAAACAGCTAAGCAAGTGGTTGCTAAAGAGGAAACGTCGGCTCCTGTAGCTGAAAAGCCAACGTATAAAAGCTTAATACAAAGGCGCATTGTTGACGCTGATGTATTAGAATCTATAAAAGCTAAAGTAAAGTCAACTGTGCGAGTTATGAAAACGCGTATGGACGAATCTGTTTCTAAGAACGTTACGGTAAAACCTTATATTGCTGAGCTGCGTAAGGCTATGGGCAAACAAGCTGATATTGACCTGAAGAAAGCTATGGGTGGTAAGAAAGACGGGCAGCTTCGTAAATTCTTATTACGTAACAAAGCGGCTATACTAGAGAACATGACCACCACTTATCTTATGACAGCAATGCCAAATGCTATTCAAAAGAAAGTTGACGGTGTATGGACAAGTGACTGGAAAGGTAAAAAGATTGATAGAGAGTCTGTGGACACGGACAAAGCAGGGCGTACATCAGGCGCAGAGCTTGTTAGAAGGCTACCTAACGCGTCAACTAGATTATCTGATGCTGATTACTTATCTAATATTTTGGACGCCTCAGGAGCGCCTATACGCGGTCGTAAAGAATCTTTGGCAAAAGCTATAGCGGAAGAGCTTTCATTTGATATTATTAATGACGCTTTGCAGGATCCAAATAGTGAAATTAGACAAGCTTATGAAAACAGGCAAGAGCTTTTAGGGACTGAGCTAAGTGATGCTTTTGTACAAGAGGTAGCGAGAGATGTTGAAAGAGGCAGCGTAAAAAGATCTGCATCTATAAGAGCTATGTCTATTGAACAAAGAATGGCTTGGGAAAGCAAACGCGATGAATTCTCTAAGCGGATGGTTGGAGTGGACGAAGACTATTCCGTTCGTTCAATCAGAAACGACTTAAAAGCAGTTTATGGCGACACGTTTACTGCTAAACAATATTCTGACTTAGCTAAGGACTTACATAAAATATTTAAGTCTATAAAAAGAATAGATATAAAAGAGCTAGGTATTGCTAAAGAAGACATTTCTGATATACTTAAAGATATTGACAATGACGTTGACTTTGTAGAAAACGTTCATAAAATGACAGGTGCTTCCGCCACTGTTGCTGATTTGTTCAGAAGCAGAGCTAAAATAGCGGAATCTAAAGAAGCAATTGTTGACATATTAAAATCAAATAACGTTTCCGCTGCGGTGGCTAAATCTTTTATGGCTCGTACATTTGCCAACTCCGGTAGAATTGGCGTGTTTAAAAAAGACGGTACTGTTAAGAAAGACTCTAGACAAGATTTCTTTTATAACGTAGCCGACGTGCAGGACGCTCTCGTAGGTGAAGGGAAGCTTTACACACAAGAGGAATGGGATAATGCTGAAACAATGGCAGCGAGTGCCGACGTTAAAGTAAGCTACTTAAATGGCAAGTTTGAAAATTCCGCTGAATTGCAAGCCCAAGACGCGGCTACAGCGGACGCAGCATGGGAGCTAACTAGTGCTATAGTTAAAGGACTTAAAAACTACAGCCCAGATGTTCAAGCGATGGTTATCGCAGCAATGAACTCTGGCACAAACACAGTAGCAAGGGTAGCCGCTCCGGTTACGCATATAGCTGAAGGCGCAGCTTATAAAAACGCTAAAAGCTACAGATACGAGCATGCCACACCAGCGAGAGCCATTCTAGCGCTAATGTTTAAAAGCTACGTACAGGGCGACAAATCCATAGACATGGCTGCTCTTAAAGCTGATTACAAAGTGGCTATTATACCGTTGGCTATGGATAAAGTTGTTACCGCTGCTGGCTTTGCTGCCCGCCAAGCTATTGGATATGTTCCCGGACAAACCCCTTGGTATAAAAGATATTACAACATATTTACTTTAGGTAAAATCCAATACGCTTTAAAGCCTTTTGCGGGCGGTGAATTAATAGGTGAAAAATACGCTAAGGCTTATAATACTAAACAAACTTTTGACGTTAACTCAAAACAGTATTTAAAAGCTGTTAAAGACGTTAAAGCTATAGAAGCCACTAAAGCATCGAAATCTATAGACACTTCGCTGAGTAAAGAATTCAACAATATACTTGAGCGCAAAACAGGTGTTGAATCATTTAAAACATTCTCAGCTGTTCAGGCACAGAAGCGCGGTGAAAAGAAAGGTAAGTTTAAATTCTTTATTGCACCAAGTGTTGATGATTTTAGAGGTTTAGTTAACTATGCGTTTGCTGGTAAAGGTAAACAGGGCGAAGCCGATATGAAATGGCTCGAAGATAACCTAATGACGCCTTACGCTAAAGGCATTGCTGCTATTAATGGTATACGCCAGCAAATTAAAGGTGATTTTAGAGCGGCGGTTAAAGCTTTTCCTAATGAATACAAGCTACTGAATAAGCAGATAGGTAATACAGGTTTTACTTACGATCAAGCAGTTAGAGTGTACTTGTGGGGTAAAGCGGGTATTAAAGTACCAGGCTTGTCTCAGAAAGACACTAAAATACTGCAAGACGCTATTCGCGAAAACCCGGAGCTAATAGACTTTGCCGATGCAATGCTTGTTGTTGCTCGCCGCGATACGTGGATGGAACCTAGTGAATACTGGTCAGGCGGTACGTTATTATCGGACCTTAACAGTATGACCGAGAAGATTGGTCGTAAAAAATATTTAGAAGAGTTTATAGCAAACGCTGATGCAATATTTACTACAGAAAACCTAAACAAGATTGAGGCACTGTACGGTAAGGCGCACCGCGACGCAATTGAAGACTCTTTGTACTCAATGAAGAACGGCACGAACCGCAATGCAGGAGGCAACAAGCAGGTTAACGCATGGTTAAACTGGATTAATGGCTCTACGGGTGCAATCATGTTCTTCAACAGGCGTTCTGCATTGTTACAGATGCTTTCGTTTACCAACTTTATAAACTGGTCTGACAACAACCCTGTTAAAGCTGCAGCTGCATTTGCTAATCAAAAGCAATACTGGTCTGATTGGGCTATGATATTTAACTCTGATAAACTTAAAGAGCGTCGTGGTGGTTTAAAGCAAGACGTAAGTTCTGATGAAATTGCCAGTATAGCTAACTCGAGCAAGAACAGCCCACAAGCTATCTTAGCTAAGCTGTTACAATTAGGTTTCACACCTACTCAAATTGCGGATAGTATGGCTATCGCGACAGGTGGAGCAATGTACTACCGTAACCGAGTTAAAGCTCTGGTTAAAGAGGGAATGTCACAAAAAGACGCGGAAGCACAAGCGTTTATTGATTTCTCTAAGAAATCCGATGAAGCGCAGCAGTCTTCAGATCCGGCATTGGTATCACAGCTGCAAAGAAGCACGCTGGGGCGCCTTATATTCGCTTTCCAGAACACTCCTATGCAATATACTCGCTTGATGAAAAAGGCGGCGTTAGATTTAGCTAATAACAGAGGTGATTGGAAAGAGAACGTAAGTAAAATAGCTTATTACGGTGTAATACAAAACTTTATATTCTCTGCATTGCAAAGCGCATTATTCGCTATGCTGCCAGGGTTTGACGATGATGATGAAGGCCTCACCGCTGCTGAGCTAGAAAAGAAGAATGCCAAAGAAGAACAAAAGATAGCTAGGGTGTTAAACAGCATGCTTGACACCGTTCTTAAAGGTTCAGGTGTGTACGGCGCTGTGTTCTCTACTGTTAAAAATATTATAAGAGAATACGACAAGCAAGAGAAAAAAGGTTTTATGGCAAACCACGCTTATACTGTGTTGTCTTTATTTGATATATCACCACCTATTGGCTCTAAAGCTCGTAAAGTGCATAGTGCTATTCAAACAAGAAAGTTTGAGAAAGACGAAATTGCAGCGCGCGGCTGGGGTGTAACAGCGGACGGAAGATTAGACTTAGGTCCTAATTGGACTATACTGGGTAAGGTTTTATCAGCCTCTATTAACTTGCCGCTTGATCGCGTGGTCGACGAACTTACTTCTGTTAGTGAGGCATTCGACGCGCGTAACAAAGCGTGGCAGCGTATAGCATTAGGCTTAGGCTGGAAAACGTGGGACGTAGGCGCTAAAGAAGAAAACGCTGAAGCTATTAAAGAAGCT
>Ga0098060_1000662_pt1 | contig 14924 bp, 19 predicted proteins | sample 21_taG_FD_77063 | JGI IMG/M metagenome (GOLD analysis project Ga0098060, IMG submission 77063) | Marine viral communities from the Subarctic Pacific Ocean - 21_ETSP_OMZ_AT15319 metaG | ecosystem: Environmental > Aquatic > Marine > Oceanic | place: Pacific Ocean | collected 2015-01-19 | reverse complement strand
TTACTCCGAAAGAGTTTGAGGAACTTAGTGCTTACTACAAAGAAGCAAAGGAACCGAAGGGTGCTGTCAAGCTAAATGATAAATTCAAGTAAATTACCCTTACCGGGTAAGAAATAGTAAGACTTTCTACCTGTAGCTCAGGGGTAAGCCGGTTAGAGACTCCATCCCTCGAGTGGTAAATGTCTCTTTAGCATATTCCGGTAAAACGATACGGCTATCCAAGGGAGCCTAAGTTGTCCTGAGTTACTCTTTTTATATACACACAAACATATTACTACTTTTATATATACACAAAACAATGAACTATTGTGGAATTGACGTAGGTTTTTCAGGTGCCATCGCAGTATTAAATGGTGACGGGGAAATATTATTGATGACAGATATGCCGATAATTACAGTTGGTAAAAAACGAGAGTTGAATGAGCCTAAAATCCGTATGATATTGGATGGCTTCAAACCTCTCTGTGTGGGCATAGAAAAGTCACAGACAATGCCGAGGCAAGGCATCTCATCTTCAGGCCGTTACATGGCATCCTACGGGTTTTTGAGGGGTCTTTGTGTGGGATTATCTGTCGAATATCAACTCATACATCCAAAGACATGGAAAAAGGAACTTATGCACGATATGCCCAAAGAAAAAGAGGCTAGTATTATGAGGGTTGGTCAACTATATCCTGACCTAGTTCTTGGCAGGAAAAAAGATCACGGCATAGCAGATGCCATATTGATTGCTAAATATCTAATGAGTGTGAAAAATGTCTGAGTTCAGCATGGAAGAATATGAGCAAAATGATCCGAGGGCAAAGTCAGCACTCAGGAACTACCTAGACTCAAAAGGAATCCCAACTGTAATACACGAAGACTACGGCCCCGACATAAAGGCATTCCAAGAAGTCTTTCACGAAGTTGAGATAAAGAAAATATGGGAGGGAGATTGGCCCGAAAACTGGGGGCAGATTAGGATTCCTGCACGGAAGAAACGTCTCTTTGAAAATGGCAGACGTATCGTTTTTTGGGTGTTGAATAATGACTGCACACAAGCATTCCGTGTGCTATCCCAAGACATGAAGGACTCTTATATCGGAGAGTTCCCGAACTCACGTAACAACAGTGGGGAACTATTCTTTAACCTGCCAGTTGGCATTGGTAAGTTTGTGGATATAACTACTGAAGGAGTGAGTTCATAAGGGAAGCACCACCACCTGCAGCACCACTCTCAAGTAAAGTTTTACCCCTCATTTGATCTTTCAGTAATTTATTAGTAATTAAACTATCCTCATGGTCTGCCTGTATCTTGGGGGATGTTTGTTGGTACATCTTTGAACCTGCCTCATCCAATCTACCTGCTTTTCTGGCACCACTTCCAAATTCCTGTGCTTGCAACATTAAACCTGCAGGATTACGGTTTGCAATATTTGCTGCTGCCCGAAGCCCCTGATTCATTTCTTCTTCTGCTGCATCTGCTGCCAGTTTTTCTACACTCTGTGATCCTGCAAGGACTTTATTCTTAACATCAACAAACCCTGATAACAATTCGTTCTGTCTTATGAAAATCCCCCGTGCTTCTGGATCAGGTATTAATAGTGAGAGTTTGTGCATGTTCTGCTCATTCAAAAAATACTGAGCCATGCCTTTAGGATTCACACTTGATGCTTCTATCTGTTTGGACAGCACGTTAAAGGCAGCATTACGGAATGCCTTTTTCTCTGACTCTGTTTTAAGTTTAGTTGAAAATTCAAAAACTTTATCCATTGAATCCCCACTGTCAAATAACTTCTTCCCAAGCTCGGTGGCATCTTTAAGCTCCATTTGTCCAGCATAAAGTCTCCGTGCTTCTTTATAATCAGGCACAGTTTCACCAATTATATCCAGCATTTTATTTTTATGCCCTATCATATCGGCAGCCAGTGCTTGAACATTTGAATCTGGATTAAAAATTGCGTTTTTACCAAATTTTGAACCGAGTGCCTTCTTTACTTTATCAAGTGCATAAACCGGAAACTCATGCCCCTCTGGGAATCCTGCTTCTACTATTTTCTTTTTACCACTGGGCAGTGTTATTTCTTTTGTTGGAATGGGGGCTAATTTTACAGGGGGGTTATCATGCTTTGCTAAATATATTGCCCTCTTGTATGCCTTTTTAAATTCTGGCATTTTAAACAGATCATTTAACCCCTCGTCAGACACTGTTCTCATTTTACCACCACTTTTGCCTCCCACATAAAAAGCAGCATCATAAACAGGGTTAGAACTTTCCTTTGCTGTTTTCCTTAACCCTGCTGCAGTCTCTTCTAAAGACACTCTCGATCCACCTGTGGCATCTTGGAGGAAGTTGTAAATATGTTGACGTACCCTGCCAGCACGTTCAACTAAGGATTTCTCTGCTGCATCAGGTACTTTATCTCCGTGTCTCATTATTGTACCTGCCAAGTTTTGACCCTTCTTACCTAAAAGGTCAACTTCCATTACCTCATCACCTAGTCCAAGTTTTTTATGTTCTGCCAGTTTCATCTCTTTCTGAACTAACGTAATGCCATCCTTCTGGTCAACTTCTTCCAGCATCTGCTCACCCCTTATCTCTGCCGTGGTGAGTTCTTTCTTGGGGGTTTTACCAAACAATTTTTGGATTGGGGAAGCAAGTTTTTTGGCAACCCATTTTACTACTGGGACTGCCACATCACCAACAACACCAGTAACTCCACCTATACCAGTGCCAAGTATTACGTTTTCATCCTTTGCTGCCGATGTTCCACCTCCCTCTACTGCTCCAATTCCTCCATAAGTGGCAGCACCTTTAAGTAAATTTCTTCCCGTCTGTCCTGCCACTGGTGCCAGTGCTGGGACTGCAGTTGTTACTGCTTTCCCTGCCCCCATTCCTCCTGCTATTCCTCCTGCCACCTCTGTAGCCATTGCTACATTTGGGTTCTCTTCTCTCCATTGTGTGTCCTCGTCTTGTATGGCATCTGCGGATTCTGAAAGAGACTCTGCTTCAGTAGAACTCACTAAACTCCGTACCCCCTTTTTTGCCCACCTTCCTAAAGCCCGTGCTGGAATAGAAAGTCCGAATGTCCTTCCTGTCATAAGAGGGTCTGTTGCCTTATTAAAATACTTCAGCCCATCTGTAACAGTGTCCCAGAAGCCACCTTCCTGCTCCTCTGCTGATTTTAATTCATCTTTGGAACTCTGTTTATTAACTGCCTTCTCAAATGATACAGGGGTGTACCCTCGTTTACGTAAAAACCCATTTATAACATCTTCTTCTGACCCCGACTGTCTTGCCTCTATAACTCTTCTGGTTATATCTGGCAGGGTTGTATATTTTAACTTTTTCCTGTTATGGAATGTTTCTCCTGTTTCCATTAATCCTCTATGGAAGTTGATGTTAATACTGGGATTTCTGTTACTTTACCTTCTTTGTCCACAGATACATTGGCATGACTAGGCATAACCCAAACCTTATCATTATATCCTGCTTTCTTTGAAAACATATTCCTGATCCTTTCAGACCGTTTCCTTGAGACTCGTAATAGAATTTGAAGTTTTACTTTAGCAGAACTAACTGTGTCAGTGGTATCAGGGAAGAACGGTGTCGAGAATTTAATCTCCCCATCAGTCATCTGGGAACCAATCATTTCGTTACGTTTAATAAGGCCAGCCTCAGTTTTTAGAGCAGAAAATGCCTGAACAACAGCAGGTTTTAACTTATCTGTAATTAGGCCTAAGACCATGCCAGTTTTCTTCTGAACCTCTTCTTCTTTTTCAATCAGGTTTAAGGCTGCCTGTGCTGATTCCATTACACCTAAATCAACATTGAACATCTTTAATATCATAGCAGGGGGCTGAACTAAAACCTCCTCCTTTGTTAAGACATTATGCGCTTCTTTAAGTGCCAGCATGGGGTCATCCCCCATCATCAGTATTTTTATTCCATCCTTTTTCTCTGCCGTAAATACTTCAGGGTATGTGGTGTATAAAGTATTTAATTCTTCGTTTAGAACATTTCTGTCTAATTCATTCAAAGGGACATTCCTTTCAGTCCAATCCTCTTTGAGCATCTTGGTTATTGTGCCATCCTTGTTTATTTCTACTTGAGCAACATCCTCTGGTAATGTATCACCATATTTAGCAATAAACTCTTGCCTTGACAAATAATCAGTGCCAGAATCTAAGTTTTTCTGTTGTTGCTGCAGTTTAATATCATGTGAAGCAACCTCCCTTTCTATTCTCTCCTTCTTCCATTTATTATCCTTTATCCGTTGCCACATTGATTCACGGTGTTCCGTATCCCAATGTTTTGTACTTGTCTCAAATTTCGTTTTATTTAGCTTAAGGGTTTCCTCTGCAGTTACAACACCCCTCTTTCTTAATTTATGGGCAGCAGATTCGGTTAAGGTATGCCCATCTTCATCTTTAAATTCTATTGTTACATTCTGGTTGGCATCCCTCATTACCCTCACCGATGTAATGCCACCCTCTTTTAATTCTTCAGCAGATGGAAAGCCGGCTTTGGATAAATGTGTTTCAGCATCTTTATATCCTTCACTATCGGGGTTCCCTAAACTTAAATCCCCTGTGGCTAATGCTGCTACTTCAGGGTCTATTACAAGTCTTTTCCTGAAATTCTTGGTGGTTAAATCAGGCTTCTCAGGATCAACATGTTCATAGTAAACTTCCTCTGTCACACCATCTTCCAACACTCTTACCTGTCTTGTATAACCCTCGTGAGGATCAACTTTATCCTCTTTTTTTGATTCAATAATCCCCTTTACAGGTATATCTGGTTTAGCTGGATCAGTATGTGTCCAAACTGCCACCTTATCCCCTTTGTCATTTTCTCTTACGTGTTTTATATATCCAGCATACTGATTAATTTCTACTGGCCCCTTATATGGTTGCCCATATTTATCAACAACGGTTCTTGTACCATCCGTATTTAATCTTAATCCACCCATAGGAGGAATAGCAGTAGCCTCTGGATGCCCTGCCAGCATTGCTTCATCCATAGTTAGTCTGCCGGCTTTCTTTTCATCTGCTGTCTCTACACTGCCAGTAACTTCTGTAATTTTGTTGTTTTTTGTATTGATTTGCCAAAGACGATCCTTTTTGAATCCTTTAAGCAGTTTTGCATCAGCAGGGTCTTCAGGGTCGAGTACCCTAAATTTCTCCTCACTTGCTTTTTTCTCAGTTAATTTTTTTTCTAATGCTACAAAGGTTTTTGAGGGATCGTCTGCATACATTTCCATGTAAAACCTTTTCAGTTCCCGACTTAACCCACTTTCTATCAACATTGCCCTAAATTCTGTTGCACGTTCTTTTTCGGCATCTGCTTTCTCTTCTGCTAATTGCTTAGCATCAAGTGCTGCTTGTTCTGCCTGTTGTCTATCGTAAAGTGCTTGTTGCTCATTTTGGTTCAGGGCATCTTGATTATAATATGCTTCCATGCCAGCAGGGATGGCATGACCAATCTGTTCCCCCAGAGTCATGGGTGTACGTCTCCAACCTGAGTTTCTGAGCAGTGAAGCACCAGCAGCTAAACCTGCTGCTCGGAGAGGGTCGAAGCCTACTTCTTCCTCCTCTTGCTGTTTTTTCAAGGCAAGCAATCCTTCTTCACTCTTTGGAGGATAATTCTCGTCTGTTGGATTCCAACGTACTGATGATTCTGACATTAGCCTAATCCTTTATTTGTGTATCTTGGGTTCACGGGTCTTTGTGATGATGCCAGCAAGTTCGGGAATGCAACTCTCCCCATCTTAACACCTGCTACTGGGGCACTCTGAATTGGGTCATCTTTTGCTGTCAGTAGACTTGTTGCCATCTTCACTGCTGCTTGTTTCCCTTTTGAGAGGGGCTTGAACTCATCCTCGTCATCAGAGTCAGAGGAAAATAAACCTTTTGCCTTCTCCCAAAAACTTTCTTCTTGTGGTGCTGTCCCGTCATGTGGGGAGCCTGTCAATGATTCATAACCTCCCAGACCTTGATCTATAGGAGCCCCACCACCATCTTGGTTGTCTGGGCCAAGTGGCATATCTAATTCTTGCTGTTTGGCTGCTGCTAAAAGAGAAGGATCGACCTCTTGCATAGTATTCTCTGGTTTAGAAGAAAATAGTCCTTTAGCTTGTTCGTAAATGTCGGATGCCCCCATTTTTATATCATCCGTAAGGGTGCTATCAGACCTATTCAGTTTGGTCTGGGCAAGGAACTTATCCCTCTCATTATCTCTAGCCGTGTTCATAATTGAATCACTATACCCCCGATTCTTGTTTTCATCCTCTCTGGGTGTCATAGAAGTTTGGTCTCCGTACCCTCCACCCATAGACCCCAAAAACTGAGGGGTTGTGGGAGTTGCCCCACCCCAATTATCCCCACTGTGAAACCTGTCTAATGCCTTGAGAAAATTTCTTCCTTCCTGACCAGTTGTGCCGTATTTTTGTCTGCCAGTTTTAGGGTCATACTTACCGTGCACACCACGTTCTTGCACCTTGTTTCCTCTTATGATACTAGCCATTGTATTCTCCTATCCTAATAGTGATGCACCGCCCATTGCTAGGCCGACATAAGGGTTCCCAGTTGAAGCCCAACCTGACAAGCCAGCACCTAGTGCACTACCTAACTTGTTACCTTTTTGCATTGGGTTATTTTGAGTAACATTCTGACCAGTTGGGGCACCCGATACAATGTTGGAACCGAACATGGCTTGGTTTTTATCCCAATCACGTTCCTCACCCCACTGCTGATAATCGAAGTCTTTCTGGTTCTGGTCTCGACCTTCTATGTCTGCTCCAACTTGAGAAAGCATCTGAGCATCCTGTGCTGATGCCCCTCTTGATCTATCTGCCATATTAGCCATTTGATCTGCACCTGCCATCCTTAATCTCTGGGCATCCATTCCTGCCGACTGATTATATTTCTGAGCATCCTGATTCATTTGCATGTCAGCACGTTTCTGGGCTGAAGCATCTGCAAAACTCTGATTAAGAAGTTGGCCTGTCTGCTGGTTAAGATTAGACATTACCTCACCTGCCATAGCACCTTTCTCTAGTGCTGCTCGTGAACCCATGCCAGCACCAGCCATTTGAGATGATGCCCCTATCTGGTTACGGCCCATCTGCATAGACTTCATAGCTTGATCCTGTAGTCCTCCAATCACATTAGAAGTGTGAGGATTCATATACTGGTCAACTCCCTTTCCTGCCAGAAAATCACCTCCACCAACTTGCTGTGCATTATATCCTGTTGCAGCTTGACCAACCTTGCCAGCATCCCCATAAGCACCTTGTCCCTGACCCTGCATATCCCTGATGCCTTGTTGAGCAGTCTTTGTGTCACCAGAAGCACCAGCAAACCTGTCACCTTCATAAGCTGAATATTCCTGATCCATAACACCCTCGGCCTTATCAAAAACCTTCTGTCTCATCTTCTTTACTTCTGGGTCAAGTTCTGTCTTTGACGTTGAAGGTGGGGGTGGTTTACTGCCACCTAATAAACCACCGAGGAAATAACTCTTTAGTCCGGTCTTTTTATCTTTAGTCCCTGAGCCTCCAAAATACTGTAGAATTTTCCCTTCTCTTGGAGTGATATGTGCCAGCATGTGCCCCTTTGGGCCATTAGCTTGAAGCCAGTTTTTAGATGGGTTTTTATTCATTTTTTCTTCTCTGTTAGAATCTATTAAATTACTGAATGACTTACTCCATGCTTCAGCTTGGTTGGGGGAAACAAATTCTTTGTAATCGTTGTTTACTAGGGCATACTGCTTTGCCTCTTCAGGACTAAGTTTTTTTAACTCCCCGTCAATCATCCTAATCGTAGGGAAAAGTATCTCTTTCCCTTTGTGTTCAGTTGACATAGTTCTAACCGACTCATTATTTTTTGTCATCGGTGAGTTAGGGTCTAATGCCCTTTTCTGCCACTTAAACATAAGGGTTTGTGCTGGTTACTGGTCTACTGTCTACTGTTGTTACTGCTGATGCAGATAAGGTTCCGTTGTCTGCTACGACTATTCTAAAATAACTTCCATTTGGTGATCTAATAACGATGCTACCTTTGTCTAAAACATTGTCTCTGTCTGTTTTTACTGACACAGATTCTTCGTCGATGACAAGAGATGCCAGATCAAACATATAGTTCTTGCTATATTCCTCTGGAGGATTAGGTAATGGTTTCTGAGTCCTCATCTTTCACCTGCTACTGAGGTACCAAACCTGACTTCTCCGAATCTCCATTCCTGATCAAAAGGACTCTCCACCCTTAAGAATGCCTGTCTCCCTGTAAACCGTGTATCTGTATACCCGTCATTCTCTAATGTATACGGCCCCTTTTCAATGCCAGTTCCATCAGGGGTGTCGGCAGTGGTTGTTTTTAATCTTAATCCACTCGTGCCAGCATCACTGTCTGTAAGTATCTGTGTGACATTCATCATCTTATCTCCTACCCCAATCTCAATGGCACCACTTTCTGCATAACAAAGGTGTTCTTCAGAAGAGACGTTTGGATGCAACCCTATATCAACCCCCTTTGCCACAACTCTGCTTTCCATTGCCGAAAGTGCTACAACGTCAGCAGGTGCAGTTACAGCAGAATTTCTCGGTATAGGTGTAGACTGAGTATCCGGATCCATTTCGTGACGATAAAGGTATCCATCTGCTCCAGCCCAAACAGGATACCCAAGTGCATCAGGACTTTCTAACGCAGTCCTTTCCAGTTCACCTGTTGTCCAATGCTGTTCCCTGTAACTATAAGTCACATAACGGGTACAATATTCATCCCCTTCTTTTGGATAAAACCAAATTATTTCACCAAAGTCACTATTATGTCCTGCTGCTATCAGACCTTCTACATCAAGGTTAATGTCAGAGAAAACATAATCTGCCACATCACAAGTCAACTCTTTAACATAACCCCCAGTGAACGACCAGAATCTTCCTCTTGACATCCATGCCACAAAGTCGGCACTGCCAGCAATACATTTCATCCCAACTGGGCCACCACCCTCTGTCAATCTCTCTACACCATATACATAAGGAGGCCCAAGATAGTTCGTTTTCCATACATCAGAAGTAGTAAAAACTAATACTCCATATCTCGTTTTAAATCCTCCTACTATCCTGCCTTTGGTCTGTAGGTCTAAGTCTCCTGCTGTATTAGTCAGAGAAGGAGTCCAATTAGTAGTGCCAGTTAATCCTTCTTGGTGTGCCCACTGTATACGTCTTTGATTCCCTCCTGCACCTAGCACCATAATGTGTCTCTCTGGTGTTACTAATACAGCAACATTAGAGATTGGTGCATTTGCTAACTGAATAGGGGCCGAAGCAGTTTGGGTTCCATTATTAAATGCTACTGCACCTCCACTTGGGCCACCAGTTGCTATCGCCCAATGCCATATTGTACCCTCCCCAGAATGGCATGCCAGCAGATCATCGCCAAAATTGTCAAGCGACCAAACTGGGGCAAAATTGTCTCTAAACGCATCAATATCAGTAACATCGGGGTCTTCGGCAGGGTATCTCGGCCCTCCGTATGTGTTTCCTCCAGATGTTGCCCCAGTAGAATCATCAAAAAGAGTAACCCCCAAATCACCCCCATATTCTAATGCTCCATACCCAAGTCCCGCAATTAAAAAATCTTGCTGGTCAGAAAACGGAACGGCCCCAGATGGGCCACTGCCAGCAGCAGGGGTAATATTATATAGAGGGGCATTAGTACCGGAAGACTGCGACCCATCCCAAATCCTCAATGACTGAACCGAGCCAACTGCTAGATACCTTGCCCCCGTGCTTAGTCTCCAAGAGTGAAGCCCACGGATGGGGTCTACCCCACTTGCTGTTGTAGCAACAATAACTCCACTGCTGCCAGATGAGTTGGGAGATGACGGCTTCATAACAATAGTTGGAGTAGTTGTGTAGCCAGACCCAGAACTTACTATTGCTGTATCAATAATTTTTCCACCCGAGACTGTAAACGTGCCAGAAAAACCGGAACCAGTAATGCCAGCAGTTATATATCCTGAGCCGATGTTCGTAAACGAGACAGTAGTGAGCAGATCAGAAAGATTACAAATCAAAAAATTATCAGTAGTTTTATTCATAACCCAATAATTTCTGTTGGGAACTAACCCTATCGGCAGAGTGCCAGATGCACTTGTTTCAGGCTGCCCATTAAACTGAACTACATCCCCATTTGATAAACCGTGTGCAGTGCAAGTAATTAAGAGTTTGTCACTCCCGTTATCTGTGCCTGTAAATGTTTTTATTCCAGCAAAAAGTGTCCCGCCGTATGTGTATGAACTACCTTCGTTAGTGACCTTTAATGATGTTACACCATCGGATTTAAGTACACGTGTGTCAGCTAACCTCTGCCATCCCCCGATAGGTCTAAGTCTACCTTCCGAAAAACGAACAAGGTTCCCTTTGTACCATCTGTTCTTTGCTTGGTACTGGGTGGCATTCCTGAAGAAGCCAGCAGGTATTTTAATTGGTTGAAGTGCCATTCCTATATTCGTTACAATTTAACCTTATTAGAACTGCCAACTCTGAATTACCTTTTTTATCTAATACTAAAAGTTCGTTTGAATTGACGAAATTTGTACGCATAGTGTCAACGGCACAATCGCACAATGGGTAGAAAATCAATGGGGGAGTCTTCACTTTCTGGTATGTCAGTGAACACATTTGCCACAACTCTCGTATAGTTTCCGTCTTGAAATTTCCACTGTACTTCTGTTCTATCTGAGAAGTTTTCTGACAGGAGATCAGACTCAAAGATAATATCAAGATCAGAATTTTCACTTTCAAAGACTATCTCCATCAGCTATATGACCATAGACGTTTTGATTCAGTAGGCTTAACATCTAAATGCACAAACCTCTGCCCCTTCTTCTGACTGATGCCAACACCAGTAAAACCTAAACGTATTGCAGTCTCAACAATAGTTAATGCCTTCTGACCACGACATAGCACGTCCACTGCCAACCCTTCCATGTGGGCCGAAGATGGATGCCCCCCTACCTCACGATTCCATTTTTGGCAACGGAATGAACTGCTTAAACGGATAGGGAACCCCACCTCATCTCTTAGTTTTTGTAACAACGATACTAGCTCGTCCTTACATTCATTCTGGTTGCAACCACAGTTGCACGAGAGTTCGTCTTCTGTAAAATTTTTAACACTAAGCATAGCTATTCCTGCCAGAAATAATTTGAATAATGAACGACGAAGTAAAATAGTACCTTGACGGTGCTATTAGGGATTAATACTATTTTCATAAGCAGCCAGTATTTGATCGTCAACTTTATTCTCCGTTGACACAACTAACCGTCTAAGAAGTATTAATATCACTTGTTGGAGCAACTTTTCAGATAGCATGCTCATACACATCGTTTTAACTGCACCACCAATTACAGGTGCTAATAGACCTATCATTTATCTCCTATTATTTGATCAATTTTAGAATGTAACTCATACTGTGATCCAGTAAGAATATCTAGTTTTTTAGTATGTATATTTAAGGTTTGCTGGATTAAATCATTCTGGTATTCCAAGACTGCTGACTTTGTTTTTATGGCAGTGCCCTCAGCAAAAACAACTCCGAATAAGATAAAAACTAAAACTATAAATCCCCAGTGAAATTTATGTAGCATATTTACCTATCATGTGGGCTGCCATATCCGTTACCTATGTGTATACGAATATTTGTAACGTCAGATTGCAACTTTTCTATGTCATCCCAGACATCTTCGCTGTCATTCTGTATGACAGTAATTGCTTGTTCATTCCTTAATGCCTTATTCCCTAAATCCATAATGCTAGTTAGTAACCAACCTACTATTCCGATTAATGCTACGCTGACAAGTGGGGCAAGGGTTTTGTAAAGTTGGTGTTCACTGACTGATTGTATATCCTCATGTAATGCCATCAATCATCCCTTCCTTCTTCATGTTCAACATCCCTTTTATCTTTGAACCAATAGTCCGTAGACTTTGCCAACACAGCCACATAAGCACCCACAAGGATATTAACCAAGTCTCTCGATGTTTCTTTAACGTCTGCATAAAACAATAGCCATAATAACGCAAGGAACGTGACAGCATTGGCAATTGAAATTGTGAACCTCGCCCAGAAATTAAGTAACTTCCGATTCTCAACCGCATTACCACCCCCACCGAATAGTGATCTGTGTATCTTCATTCATTGCAATCTCGTACTTATACTTCTATATTTCATGGTTGCATTCGGTCAAAAATGTCCGATTATTCTGGATTCTGCTCTGCCTGAAATGTAGCCCAATCTGCTTTAACAGCATCAGTCCAGACTGCATTGCAAATGTCCTGAGTCTCTTGAGGTTCTCCTGAAATATCTGAGTCAGGATGCAGGACATGACGATGGAAGGAACGAGACAGTTCTACTCCATCTTCCTTTATGATTGTTGCTTGCCGACATTGTACTGCTTTGTAGTCACCTACAACTTCAATCTTGTCGCATTTTACTTCTTTTGTTATTGCCATGATTTTTTCCTATTAAATTATTATGTAACTCTATAAGTACCAGCTAAGCCAAAATTAGAACTATTGGTAAAATTATTCTCATTGAACGATGTTGCGCTATTATCATTTTCAAATCTCAACTCCGTACCTTCTGTATCTAAACGGTTTTGTAGTCCAGAGGAGTATGTCATTATATAAGTCCAATGAGTAGCTGACGTCAAGACTGATTTGGCTGTAAACGGCAAGCCTCCCACTCGCACATCGCCAGATGACGAACCCTTAGCTGTGAATCGAATTTGTAAGGCAAAATTAACCAATTGGCCAATCTTAGTATAATAACCAATCCGTGCTCCATAGGACATTCCTGTAGTGCCTCCACCAAATGTAATAGTAGGAGTAAAAGTCCCTTCCTCATAATCATCCAGAGTGTTTGCATCAGTATTGGCTGTTACACCTAAATTAATCCCCTTGCCAGCAGTTCCAAATATTAAATCGCCTGTGTTTACTTTTACATCGCCAGAGGCATTAACAGTAAGTTTAGCGGAAGGAGATGAGCCTTGCCATATTGCAAAATCAGTCCCACCTCCTAGTTCATAAGGATCGCCACTTTGACCTGAAGATTCACCAATACTCCAATCTACCCCAGCTTCTCTATAAAATCTAATTATGCCATGCTTATCAGAATTTCCCTTTTTTAAATCAATATACTGATCTGTAGTCCCATCCCCTGAAGTAACAGTTCCTGTAAATGCTGGACTAGCTAACGGTGCTTTAGCATTCAACTGAGTCTGTACGTTGGATGTAACACCATCCATGTGATCAAACTCTGCTGCAGTTGTTCCACCTGCAACGTAATCTGCTAGGACTCTTGCTCTGGTCATTCAGCCTCCACTTTTGCTTCTTGTTCTGCTTGGAATGTTGCCCATGCTTCTTTGACTTCATCTGTCCATTCAAGTTCTGCTTTGTCCTTAATCTCTTGATGTTCGTCTTCTGCAAGAGTATCACCACACATTAGCATCTTGCGATGGTATTCACCTGAGTCAGTAATCTCACGAATTTGGAGGTGTTTATAGTCTGTGACTACTTCTATTCTATCTAATGTATACGTTTTTGATTCTGCCATTTTGCCTTTCTAAACTAATGCTTTATATACTACAGTCATAACCATGCTACAGGCAGGAGCACTAGGTAAGAGGGTTTCTGCCTGAAGGGTTGCAAGACCAGTACTTGTAGAATGAGGTTCTAAATAAAAATAAAATTCTGAAGTACCTACACTTGATGATACTCTGTCTAAATTTACATTATCATTACCTCTAAAACTAGAAGTAGTGGGATAGGTGGAATCAAAAGCAAAGGGAGGAGTAGTTACTTTAAAAGCACCAGTATTAGCTCCCTTATACATATTTAAAATCATAAATATATAGACTAATTTTCCTATCTTTATATAATATCCATCTGGAGATGTAGATATATTAGTTGATCCTGCAAAAACAGAAGGAGTAAATCTCCCTTCCTCATAATCTATTTCCGTAGTTCCGATGACACCACTTTTCGATCCTGCCGAATTAATTATTCCACTCATGAGTCTCTCCTATGCAAATTCTTGTTCGATGTATGAACAATAAATATCATGGTTTGTTGAACTACAACTAATCTTTAATATATCAGTTTCGGTAAGTACAAACTTATCATTCCATACAAACGTACCATTTGCTGGTAAAGGGACAAGATATGAGAGATAACAAGCTCCACTTCCATCTGGACTGAAAAAAATGGTACTTTGTTTACCAGAAGCACCAGCTATATCGCATATAGTAAGCGTTAGAACAGTTATAATCATGTCTGTACCTACTGTTAATATAGTATTTTCTGAATCACCTAAACCATTAAACTGTACCCTTCGTAAAACTTCTGAACCTATTCCAGATGGGCCAGTTGTGCTTGGATTTGCCATAATTTTCTCCTAATATCCTAATGTAAGTGCTTGATGTGTACTACTTTGCATAAATGCTCCTTTTTGTTTAATCTTTCCTGTTGTTGATGTTTCCAAATCCTTACCTGCCGATAGTGCAGTGTCACTACTAAGAGTAATACTTGAACCGTCAGCAACGATTGAGTCTAGTGCTATTGAACCTACATTGGTAATATTGGCATCTCCTGCACTTAATCCTGAACTGAAAGTAACTGCCCCTGTGAAGGTTCCTCCTGTCACTGCAGGTACTGTGTCTGCAGGACTGAAACTGGATAGTGCTATAGCCTCGACAACATCGTGTTCTGCCAGATTTGAAGCAAAGACCAGTGTCGAGCCATTACTTGCCGTTACATCGGTTCCTACGACCTGTTTAACGCCATTGAGATACACGCTGACATGATTAGCTTCGTAGTTGATAGCCAGACCATCGTCACCATGTGAAACAGTGTCAGTAGTGCTTCCTGTTGCAGTGAAAAC
>Ga0098060_1000660_pt1 | contig 15008 bp, 5 predicted proteins | sample 21_taG_FD_77063 | JGI IMG/M metagenome (GOLD analysis project Ga0098060, IMG submission 77063) | Marine viral communities from the Subarctic Pacific Ocean - 21_ETSP_OMZ_AT15319 metaG | ecosystem: Environmental > Aquatic > Marine > Oceanic | place: Pacific Ocean | collected 2015-01-19 | reverse complement strand
TTGAAATTTAATTTTGGGTCTAAACTCTCTTTTTGGTCTAGATACTGTATTGTTTCTTTGTAAGGTAATTCGACAATTGTATTGTCAAAATCAAATAGGTATATATTCATACAACAAAGATACAATATTAAAATGAAATATTCTAGGTTTAACGTATATTTATTAAGAAAACAATTACTATGGAAAATATTTTTGAAGTTACACAGGAAGAAAAAGACAGAATTAGAGGTTTACATTTAACTGAATCTAAAAATAGAACAATTAACTCTTTAATTAATGAACAAGAAACTACTGATGCTGATACTAAAGATATAGACACACAAGTAGAAGAACTTAAAAAATTAAAGTGGGTTGAGGGTAAACAAACTGACGAAACCAAATATGAGATAAAAACACTAAAGAGTGAAGATGGTAGTAAAACAGTTGATTTATATAGAGAATTATGTGGTGAGGGAAAAGTTAGGGATAAAAATACTGGTGACTGTATAGAAGAGATAGGTAGTGAGGAAAAAGGTGCTGGTAAAGATAGTGAGGGTGATGAATCAGAAACAGGTGCGTACCAAGACTCTAAGTTAATTACAGAACTTAAAGGTGATATAAGTTCAACCTATAAATCAGACGTACAAAGTCAAAAATTTAATTTATATAATAGTAAAAAGGCAGCTAGAAAAAATATCGCAAAAAAATCAGGACCATTTAAAGGTGGTTTTGTAATGCAAATCCAAGTATTAAAAGACCCAGAAACAACAACAGGTAAAAAATTACCTATGGCTATAAAAAATAAAAAAGGGGAGTACACTTTTTTTAAGATGCACACGAATGAGGGTGACATAACTTATAAGTTTGGTAAACCAGGATTAAAACTAGTAAATAAAGAAGGTAAGAGAAAAGTTTACTATCCATCAGCTAAATTTTTAACCGCGATGAAAAAACTCCATGGGTTATATGAAAAACTTGGAGCACAACTACAATTACCACCAGCAGAGTAACAGGGCAAAAATAATTAACATTTTTTAACTAAAACACATTGTTAATTAAAAATATTTTATTATCTTTGTAGTATTAAAATTGTGTAACATAAAAAATAACTACAATGAAAAAAATAATCCTACCCATTCTAACCACTTTATTTATTTTGACATCCTGTCAAAAAGACGATGACCTATTAACACCAGTAACACCACCACCAAATACTAATGTTATTCTTGATAGTAATCAGACAAACAATACTACCGATACTAATCAAGTAATTAACACTTCAGACACGATAAACTCTAATGTGTTTATCGGGGAGGGTAAATCTTATAAAGTTATATTAACTGAATTCGAAATAGTATGTTCTGAATTAACAAATATTCATTGGGACACCTCTTACTCATATACCAATGAAAATATTGGTACAGCTGGTTTCTTTGATGGTATCGGAGTTCTATCTATCACCGCATACCCACAGATTTCAAACGGGGGTAGTCCGGCACATAGTTACGCTTTTAGAGATGACTTTATGATGGATATGTATATAACAAACTACACCTATAGTGATGGTATACTATGGATGGATATTTTTTGGGACTACCCTTGTCCAACACAAAGTGACCTAACTTTTAGTACTAATATGGTGGTTACAACCCATACCGATAAAACAATTTCATTAACACTAGACCAAGAAGGTAGTAACGCTGGAGTAAGCTGGAGTTCACATCTATATCTTTTATTAGAAGAAGATATATAAATAAAATAATAACATATTGAATTTTTATGGTATCCCAAACACAATGTTTGGGATATTTATTTTAAAACAAGTAATTATAGTAAAGAGGTTTCTTGATAAATAAAATAAAGTAAAAAAAAATAATATGGCTGAATGTACGGCATGTAGTAAACCAGGTGAAGGCGGTGCTGGTTGGAAATACGGTAGTAGGACTGGGTGTATCTACGATAATTTTGATGATTGTTTAAGAATTAATAACCCTAGAAAAGCGGGAGGTTTCTACATACCAACAGGTTCATGTATTGTATTCATGAACGATAATGCTGGTGGGAATCCAATAATAGAAGGTGATATATATGGTGGTCCAAGTATGACCAGACCAATACCTTACTATGGTGGTTTAGGTGATTTCTACATGTCTAATCTAGAATTAGATTATACATCTCCACTAACAGGTGAACCAGCTTCTAGATTATGGGCTTATGACATAGTAACAAATCAAACACAATTTGTTAAATCTTTAACACATGAAGGTTCTGATATCGCGACCACAGATAATAAAATGTGGACGACCTGCCAATACAATTTAGCAAAATGGAACTATAATCTACCATTTAAAGGTATGGCCATTTTAACAGTTAACGAAGTTGACTTTACAATGGACGAAACCAAAGTAGAAACATTCCAAAGTACACCATCAAAAGTATATAGGTTCGTTGATGATTACGGTAATTTATTAACTAAAACAACTCATGCAGCATCTAATTATTTTGATTGTGGTTTTCAACACTGTGGTTCTGATATAGGTAGGGGTGATAATCATGGTCTTGGTGCTGGATTAGCTGCAATAAATGATACACACCTTTTGATATGTGACCAACACGGTATATATATCGCTAACCTACAAGAAAATTATACAGGTTCCACCGTCAACACATGGGATATGCACGACACCCAAGGACTAAAGACTTACCCTAACAATCCTGGAGGTCCAACAGACTTATCATCACACGCGTATGACCCATCGATAGGTAGTACCGTATCAACTAATGGTCTAGGTTTTTCTGATGGTGGTAGAACACTAGAAGATGGTTGGTATTCTTGTAGTTGTGATGTTAACCATCAAATACATACAATAGTTGCTAGAAAAGTTGTAGACCTAAGTTGTTACCAATCACCTTGGCCTTATACTGGACCTAATAGTCCTGCGGGGCGTGTACATGAAAGAGTTGCGGGTGATATGAGTTTTATACCTAATGACCCATTTGTAATTTCAGCAACTTCAGGTACATACAAACACGGTATTATCGCTACTCTAACACAAAGAAAAGCGGGTAATACATTCTCTACAGAAAGAACTATAAAAAGATTTGCTTTCCCATTAACCTCTTTAACACAAGACCAATGGTTTGTACAAAGTTCCGCTTATGATAGAGCAACTGGTGGTGATTTATGTAATTGTACCGGTTGTCACTTTGGTATGAGTGCTCTTGTTAACTTTACCGACGCTAATATGAATAGCTGGCCTGCTCCGGGATACAAATGGAGATACGACTCAACATATGATTATGGACCAATACAATTTACGAGGGGTTACCCATATGTACCTAATGCTCCTCTAGCAGTTATAAAAGATGGTAACGGTGTGGATTATACAATAGGTGCGGCAGACTATAACTCTCCAGTTAACTTCCAACCAAGAAGATTTACACTTAGTAATAATTTAACAACAGACTTAGGTGTACCAACTATTTTAGAGCTTTCTTACTTTAATGCGGGAAGTATACCAACAAACATACAATTTCCATCTGTACAAGCTGGTGTACCTGGTGTACAAGGACTAGCTATGAGAGGTGGTTCACAATCACCAGAATGTGTTTACCCATCAGCATTTACATTCGATTGTGCTGTAAATGGGTGTATAGCCGTTTTAGGTGATGGTGGTACATACTCTAGTTTTTCAGCTTGTTCTGCTGACTGTGTTTCATTTTCTTGTGTAACACCATGTGTATGTCCTTCAGGTTATACCTACGACCCTTCTATTCCTGGATGTGCAGCAACTACCACACCAGTAGTTAATCCAAACGCATCCCAAATACAAAAAGGTAATGTTGGCCAACCATATTCTAATGAAGGTAGTAGGTTCTGTTTGGATTTTGAATGTAATGATTGGGTGGATAGATACGGACCAACTGCTGGTACTCACATTGGTTGGTTTGGTGGTGGTCCAGGTGTATTTAATGGTAACCAAAGTTTATATAACTGGCCTTTAAATAGGACAGGTTTGTGGAGTGGTCTTGGAATGCAAGGTCAAAACGAACTACCTTTAAACCAATGGATTGGTACTACTAGATGTGTCACTATATCTGCGGATTCGGTTTATTTAATGGCAGTAGCGGCAGATAACTACTTTAGAGTTGCATTAGACAATCAAGTTATAATAGATACATTAGCTGTTTGGGCTCCAAACAACACTCTACCAGCACCGTACAACTCTATAATGACCATACCTAATAACTTTACTATACCAGTAAGTAGTGCGGTGTATAGTGATAATAATTCACCACACGACAACTTTAATAAAATGTGGGTCTTCCCTGTTACAGCAACTACCGGACAACACACATTTTTATTCGAGGGTTGGAATGCTGGTAGGAACGCATCTTTCGGGTATGAGTTGGTTGGGCCATTTTCTCTAGATAATTTTAGTTCTTCTACAGCGACTACAAATTTCTATAGCGGATTAACAGCGGAAGAATACTGTGAAAGAACCATATTGTCTAGTGTAGATTTACTAGACGTACAATATACTACAACTCCTGGTGTAGGAACAGGACCTTACTTTTTAGAAGACCAACAAAAAGAATGTAACATAGAAAAACCTACGGTACCATATTCTCTTTATGGTACATTAAATAGTAATTATGGTGACCCTTATAAAGTAATTCCTAGTGACTGGTGTCCTGGGACTATAAACCCAATAACAGGTTTTAATGTACTAAATGGTCAATTACCATCATTAGCCAATTATCTTAGAGGTGAAAGAATTGGACCTTTACCTTGGTTTGCGGATTCAGCAACGACATATAATGGTTTACCAGGTTATACATTAAATTTTGGTGATTTTAATTACCTATCTGAAACTACCCCATGTAGTGGAGGAGCGGGATATGGACCAAACGAAACCTGTAACTCATACATAGATACCCAATCACTTCAAAATTTATCAGACAATATATACCTTGTAAATTCTTGGCCAATTACCAATCCAGCTGTAGAAGAAGCACAAAACCTTGGTGTGTGTCTAGATTATAGTATGTGTTCTACACCTGCATGTGCTCAATTGAAGCCATCTGGTGCCATAACTCATTCACTTACCTGGTTCAGATTAACCGGTTTTGATACTACAATGACACAAAATATGACCCATCTTGTACCAGTTCCTGGAGGGTCACCAAATAATGGGAGTAACCCTAACGGTAACTCACCTAAATTCTACAAATGGACAGATTTTATAGACTGGTTAAATGCAAATGGGTTAAATACAAGTCCTATAGATGGAGGTAATATAGGTTATACCGCTGGTTTCTGGAATGTAATGTATGCGGTAAACGCATATTGGGAACCATTCCAAACCTATCTTGGGGCACAACCAGAAGTTTTACCAGCACCTGGTGATGAAATAATTGGTTTCGAAACAGACACTATGATATGTAGTTGTTCTTCGACAAATGGTTATTTTGATACAGAAATTAATGAGTGTCCAGCTGGTTATGTTTGGGATGCTTGTGAAGATATATGTACTAGTATAGTACCTTGTGAAGGTGGTGTACCAGCAGCATTTACTGGTGGGTGTATAGAAATAATAGGTACGGGTCAAACAGGTACTTTTAGTACTCTAGTAGAGTGTGAAAGAGATTGTGATAGTAGTAGTGGAATAACTTATTACGCTTGTACGGCAACAGGATGTACACCATCATCTGGTGTTACAGAATACACATCTAAAACACAATGTGAAACAGGTTACGTGACATCTAATGGTGTTGAGATATCTGGTTGTACATCGTATAATTGTACCCCAACAGGATGTACAATATATAACTCACCTAACTATGGTACTGGTGGAACATACACAACTTTACAAAATTGTATAGCTCAACCTTGTGAATCCTATAATTGTGATAATTTTGGTTGTATAACACAAATAGGTACTGGAGGAACTTATACTACTTATGACGCTTGTACGGCAACAACCGCATGTACATCTTATGAATGTTTATCTAATGGTTGTGAAGCATATCCAGGAACAGGATATACATACCAATATCTTTCAGCTTGTACAGCAGATTGTAGGTCTTGGGAATGTACTGTAGGAAGATGTTGTGAAGTCTGGAACTACCCTAACTATGGTACTGGATTTACTGATAATCCTTATGGTTTTATGACGGAATCAGCTTGTACAGCAACTTGTGTGGCTTGGGCCTGTCAAGAAAACTCAGCTATAACTAAAACCGACATATACAATTATGTACACTCAATGTATAATCCGGATTTAATAATAAAACAAATTACAGAGGTTAATAGTTGGGTCGCTAGTATACCAGGTCACAGTGGAAATACATACCATATATTAACATGTGATGAAAATTGGTTAGATTGGGGTAATGCTACATACGCAGGTACTTTTACAGCTGGTACTTTAAATAGTATAGTAACAGTTCCATTTATAGGTAGTGTACTACAATGGTGGGATAATTGGTCATCAAACGCAGTACCTAACTCAGCTATCCATACACAAGTCACTTCAGGATTAACTTGGCCATTACAAACAACAGCATTGTCACCAGCAGGAGTTATGTCACATGGACCAGCACCAGCTGCGGCTCTAAGTTCAAATACAATAACTCTTTGTTCTCTAGATGAATCTATGTTGGATAGTTTGATGTCTACTGGAGGTCTGAGTCAAGATGGGTACACACCTTTAGACCTTAATAGTTTAAATACAACCCCTAATACTATTAGTAACCAGGCACCAATATTTTCTTCAGGTACTCTTACAATGGGTAATTTCTACCAACCTGGAACTACATGGAAACAACACTATACAGCGTTTACCAATACTTGGAACGCTATTACTGGGGCATCAGGTACCGCACAATTCTACATGAATCCAAAATATCATATAAATAATGATGGTACAGCAGCAAACTTAGCTTTAAACATGGTAGCGGGTATAGATAGTGGTAATAAAGTAGTTAAAGATGGAACTTGGGTAGGACCTAATTTAACACACCCTCTAGGTACGGCACCTAGAAGACCAAGTTCAGGGGGACAATATAATGGAATTCCAATAGCTTGTGAAGTTGCCGATTTAATGATATTAGAATTAGATAACCCATACTACCCAAAATATGGTGCCTTAGACACTAAAGGTTGGATATATAATATTAATTTTGAAAACGCTAATACTGGGTGGAATAATTTTGCGAATACTGTTAGTAGTGTCCTAAGTACAACCTATGTATTTACATCTACAACAGGATGTTTTTCTTCTTGTACCAGACCAACAGTAGCATTCCCACATTTAACAGAAGCGGAATGTTTAAGTGCGGGTACATGTGCACAATATGATTGTACAAATAATGGTTGTATATTACAAACTACAGGACAAACTAATGGTACCTACGCAACTTTAGAAGCATGTACCGCAGATTGTAAATCTTATCTATGTGTAGATAGTGGATGTACAATTTATAATCCACCAACAACAACACCAATAGACTACTCTATTAGTTATGGTACTGGTGGTACTTTTACTGGTAGTTTCGTAGACCAATACGGTTTCTTACCTTGTGTTAGGGACTGTGTTTCATTTAATTGTTATGGTCCGACAGAACTAACATCCTTATTTTCTAATGGTTGTATATCCCTTATGGGTACTGGTGGAACATTTACAGAATATTCAGCATGTACTGGAGATTGTAGGTCTTGGGAATGTAGTGAACCATGTAAGACAGGACAAAGTGGTTGTACTGAATACCCACATACTGGAGCTACATACTTAACAGAAAGTGCATGTACAGCTACTTGTGTGGCTAATTGGTGGTGTGTACCAGAACAATACGCAGACCCATGTTCAGGAGTAACTTTAGTAAGTTTTAATAGTGGGATACCATCAAACGGAGTTCAAGCGGTTAACGCTATAGCAGACCCTAGTAATGGTTTACAATATACTAACTTTAGTACGATTAAATATGAGACCAATGCAATATACTCACAATTTATAACACCTTGTATGGGACCAAACGGATTACCACTACAAGTTCTAGATAAAATATATGTTTACGGACAAAATTACTTTAACATACCAACACCAGCAAATTATTATAATTGGGCAGACTTTATATTTGATATAAACTTCTTTAACCCAACCCAACCACCAATAAACCTAAGTTCAGGTTATCAAGGTGTGGCTAATTGGCAACATTATAACAATAACGGTCAAATGACAGAACTTCCTGGTACTGGGTTTAGTGGAATAAGTTTTAACTTACATTTCTGTCTATGTGAAGAATTACCTTGTAGTGTTACGTGTACTAATGGACCTCTTAGTGGTACACCTTCTAATTGGACGGGACCATACGCATCATCAGGAATGGCTTATAATGTGTGTTGTGCTAATACTTGGGATTGTGTACCAGCTGGAGAAACAAACTCTTGTAGTGGAACTACACAAATACCTGGAGTATACACAAGTTCTACACACGCATTTAATTGGATAACAACAAATATGCCTAACGTTGATATTACAACTTTATCTTATGAAAGTAACACATCACCAAATACGGTAGCTAATGGTTGTGAAGGACCAAATGGTGGGTTAGTACTTACATTTGACGCTATAAGTTACCCTCTTTTACAGAATGGTAATAACTACACAGTTTGGAATACATTTATAAACGCATTACAAAATCACGGTTTAGGTACTGTAATATCTGGTATGAGTTATAATGTTGTTAATTCAGAGTTAGCTATAAGTTCTGGTAAAACATTAAGTATTTGTAATAACGCTTGTCTTTGTACAGAAAATGATTGTTACTGTGTTGAAGTACAAGGTAGTGGTGGTACATACTCAACTCAAAGTTTATGTATATCAGCATGTTGTGACCCATCTTCAGGAACATCATGGGAATGTGTAAATGAAGGTCCAATGCAACCATTATGTAACCAAACACCATACGCTGGATTCTTTGGTACAACATGGGACGCTTTAGATTGGTTCCAAATTAATAGTCCTGGTTCAATTTTCGTTTCTAACAAATTTGTATCTCTCTATACAGCAGCACTAACACCAAACAACTGGCAGACTTTTGCACAAGTACAAACAGCTATGGCGGGCACTTTATATAATTGGTCTGATTGTTTTAGAAAAGTTGTAAGTGGTGTTTATTTACCATATGAAACAATAACAGAAATTAGTCACCCATTATTAAGTGGTACTAGTTTATATGGTGGTTACGCAAGTTATAATTCTTTCTACGCAGATGTTGTATCAGCTGGTGTAACAGGATTAGCTGGACTGTCAGTTTCAGGTATATGTGAACAAATAGACATTCAACTAAATCCAAACGGTAAACCATTTGGTTGTGATATTGAAACAAGAAAGTGTTGTAATAGAGCACAATGTTATTGTTATGAATTATACACAACAGGTGGTACATACGAAACAGAACCACTATGTTTATCAGCATGTTGTCCAGAAGATGGGTGGTATTGTACCGCTCCTGGTGTTTGTGTAGCCTCTACAGCACCTCCAGGACCACCATTTATATGGTTTGACCCATTGGTTTGGGGTAGTAGTCTTTTGGCACAAACAGCGTGTCTAAGTCAATCATTTGAAAACTGTCCACTTATGAGATATGAATGTATTACAGGAGCTACAGCTAGTACTTGTTCAGATGCTTTAGGTTACATTAACGAAGTTTCACCAGGAACCCCAGGTAATCAAAACGGTATCCCATTCACTCAAGCAGGAGCACCTACATATCCATTTACAGCAAATACTATCTACCCAACAGCTGGTATACCAGGAGTTACAGTACAACAGGCAGAAGAAATATTAACAACATCAACATACTTAGATATTAATACACCGTTTTCTTCGGTAACGTATGAACTAAATAACCCAAATGTTACATTGGTTAATGGACAATGTATAGGGCCAAATGGATATCCAGTATTTAGATTAATTAGTTTCACAAACAATCATACTGGACCAACAGTTTTCTATAACTGGAGTGGATTCTGTAGTGCGGTAGGTATAACATCACAATCACCACCAAACGCAGCTGATTTATCAGTAGAATTAGGTTATTATAAATTTAATGTAGAACCATGTATCTGTAATGAGGTAGAATGTTATTGTGTTGAAGATATAAATGGACAGTACGCAACATCAGCACTGTGTGAACAATATTGTTGTGTTCCAGAAGAAAGTTACGACTGTACCATATATGGTTGTGTGGATTTAGGTAATGGTACCGGACAATTTACGGGTCTAACAGCTTGGGCTGACTGTATAGCGGTATGTAATGAATATGTTTGTCACGAAGAAGGTGACCCAGACTATGACTCATGTCAAAATTTAATACCGATAACGATGCCTTTATACTATTTGAATAACGCGTCATCTACAGGAGCACTACTAAGTCAATTCTCAACACCAACAATGCAGTCAATGGATTTTGGTGACTATAAATTTAACGTATTTGTACCAGCAACAAACAACCCATGTGTTGGTAGTTGTTGTACTAAAGAAGGTCAATGGTATAATTTAGAATCTATATATATAGACAATGTAGTAGCGGGTATTGTTACAGGAGCACAAAATACTTGGTGTGACTTTATAACAGCGTTAAACGGTACGGCGGGTGTTATAAATAATTTTGGTGGAAACTACTTTAACTGTAATGATACCTATTCTTATGTTAAGACAGAACTAGTTCAAATACCAGGGATAGATACATTAACGGCAAGTATAGAAGAAAACTTAGAACCATGTTTCTGTTCTGGTAAAGAATGTGATTGTTACCAAATACAAGGTACTGGACATACTGGAGCTTATTCATCATACACTAGTTGTATATCTGGTTGTTGTGACGATAAAATGGTTGAGGATTGTGATATTTTTGCTTTAGGATTTGAAAACTTTGGTATTCATTCCTACAACCATGGTACAGCAATTTCCCAACATTTATTTGATTCTGTTAATTTTGATTATCATGATATAGCCGTAACAAGTAATAAAATGTGGTTATATAATGACACCACATTAACATTAGAAGAGTATGATATACAATACGGAATTGCTTTTGGTAATATATGGAATCAAACCCTAGCTCAAACTGTAACTCTACCTTCACCTATAGGTAAAGGTCTAGAAGCAGTAAATAACACAACATTAATTGGTGGGGGGTCCCAAATTTACCAAATAGACGTTTCAGTGAATCCAGCTGTATTTGTAACTTTAGGTACATTACCTAATGGTGGTGTTGTTACAGGTGACATACTTTATGACCCAGTAACTAATTTATTATTAATAACTTATACTGACAACACTAGTACAAGGTGGTTAAGTAAGTTTACATATAATATACAAGAATTAGAAAAAAGAGATATTACAACATATCCAGTACAGGATGGTTTATACTCTTATGGTATAGGTGGAGAATGTTCACCATATTCGGTTGGTCAATCAGGTCTTACCTACCAGATATTACAAAACCCATCTTATACATTAGATATAGCACCTACCTCATTACAAAATCTACCAGTACAACAACCAGGAACTGGGATTGATAATGGTGTTTTAGGTACAGCGATAAATCCTGATTGTAATTGTATTAGTGTACCAGTAACTTACGATTGTAAAATACCAGCTGGTTCATTACAAGGTTATTGTTTTGACCCAGGTGACGGAACTGGACCTTATACAAACGCAACAGCATTAGCTAATGGGTACCTAACTCTAGGATTACCAGACCCATTATTAGAATGTCAAGAAAACTGTACTAGTGCATGTACTTCATGGGAGTGTGAAGAAGGTACGATGGTTAATACTTGTGATTTAGTACAAACATACTTACCATACCCAGCAGTAGGAAGTGGTGTGGCAGCTATAGCTTTTATAGCTTCACAAAGTAACGGATTACAACAAACTCCAATACATACTATAGGTTTTGAAGGTTTAGCTCCAGCAGTAATACCATCAGGATGTACTGGACCTAACGGACAACAATTATATACGATAACAAGTTTAAGTTCACAATCATTACCAGCATCTACATATAATTCATGGTATGATTTACTAGTAGATTTAGATACGTTAGTTGTGGAACCATTATGGATGTTGGTGACTATGACCTATTCACAAATACAACAATTAATGAGTTTCTATTTTGGTGAATTAGGTCAGGTAAGAATATCAGTAAAACCTTGTTTATGTTATGAGGTTGGTTGTTATTGTTATGAGGTTAATCACCCTAACGGTCAATACCCTAGTCAGTCACTTTGTGAGAAAAAATGTTGTGACCCGTCCGAAGAAACTGGATATGATTGTAAGTATCAACAAGGAACTTTCGCTAGTTGTGTACCTTGTGTAGCAGGTGCACCTTGTCAATACACAACTTCAGCAGCACAATTACTTGGTTACCCAGGACCGGACCACGCTTTAAATTACTGTCAAGACTTCTGTAAAAATGACGACAGACCAAAAGGTGGTTATAACTGTAAAACTGGTCAAGGGTGTGTATATACTAATATACAACCATGGACTTATGGTGATTTAGTTACCTGTCAACAAAATTGTCCACAAGACCATTATTATGATTGTATACAAGGTTCTTGTGTAGGATTACTAAACGGAGTTGTTGGTCCTTATATCACTTACGCTCAATGTTTACAACAGTCAGATTGTGGGCCAGAACCTATTGATGGATTTGATTGTATAAACGGACAATGTGTACCATCACCTACTGGACAATACCCTACTTGGCAACAATGTACGTTGAATTGTCCTGATGGACCATGTGAACCTACAGTATCATGTGCGGCTGGATTCATATGGAGTTATGTTTACTGTAGATGTGTTTGTGAACAAAATGAATCTTGTGAACAAGGTTTTATATGGTCATATGACACCTGTAAATGTGAACCGAATGAACATGAAAGTGTAGAATTTGAAGGAAAACTAGACCAACTAGGTGTTAAAATTTCAGAATTTACAAATACTTCTTTAAAATCTGTGTTAAGTGAGTTATCAGTAGCTGATGATATTATAGAACAACAAATCAAAGGGGGATTAAAATATGGTACTGATGGTGAATTAATACCTAGATGTGATGAATGTGGAGGCTCTGATAACCCAATAGGTTTATGTATTATGGGTGGTTGTTTAGTTCCACAAAACATAACCAGAGACAACACAAGTACCTATGTTTGGACATTAAAAGAGGCATTAAGAGGTGGAGTTTCTTTTGATTGTATAAATGGTGTTTGTATAAATGTAGGTCCTGGTCAAGGTAAGTTCGACACAATAACTGAATGTTTAGGGAAGTGTGATTCTATATCTGCTGATGGTGAAAAACAAACCAATGTAAAACAGGGTAAAACACCACAGATTGAATATTCACAATCCCAGGTAAACACAATTACTACACCTACACCTAGTGGTAGAGCAATTAAAAATTATTATAATTGTGAGACAACAGTAAATAACCTTGTAGGTCAACAACAAAAAGCCTGTGTACCAACCGACACACCATCTGCTATCTCTTACGATAGTTTAGAAAAGTGTCTGAATAGTGGTTGTGCGGGTTGGATGTCTAATAGTACAAAAAGTACACTTGATATTTGTGGTATACAAATAGGAGCCAAACAAGTTTCACCAATACCTATGTGTTGTGAAAGTTATATAAATAGTACTACAGATAATATAACAGTACAAGGTTGTGACGAAAATTGTTATAAAGGTGAAGATAGTTGGTTCCCACTATACAATATAATAGGCCCAACGGCATCAGTTGATTCACCTTTAGGATACTTTAAAACCCCTATAGTTGGTTTAATTAATAATAATCTATTAGAGGTTACAACAAGTAAATCTATTTTAACTTCAGAAGGTTACGCGGTTCAAGAAATATATCGTGGAGTTGAAGTACAACCAAAAGACGGTTTTATTATAGGTTACGATGGTGACCAACCAATCTTTAGTAATATAGCGGAAGCTCTTGAAGAATCGACTAAATTAGGTTGTTCAGGTTATCATAAAATGGTAATGGATAATGGTAAAACTGGGTATATGGCCTGTGAAACACATCAAGACTTACACGATAAACTAGTAGCTGCGGACCCAAATAGGAATGCTAGACTAACTGCTGGCGGACCTTGTATTTGTAGACAGTATCAGACGGGACCTGACGGAATCTCCAAATGTATAAAATGGAGTCCTCCTGGATGTGGTGACGCCCCATTTTATGTAGCACCAGAAGATAGAACAATAGATTACATTTCAGCACCAGCTACCACAGTAGATGTAAGAGGTGGTGAAACAGGTAGAGGAACTACACCTACAATGACGGATACTACATCATACGAAAATAACTCAGACGATACTAGAAGACGTGAAGAAGGTCGTAATCCTGACACTCCTTCTGGGTATTAAAAAATATGGAAAAGAAAGAACTAACATATAAACAAATAGATAAAAGACTTAGCCTTCTAATTAAGAAGGTTAAGGCTTTATCTGAAATGAAAAAGAAAAAAGTAGAAAAGATACTAGTCTAATGACAAAAATTCTTTTATATTTTTTAGTCCTATTTCACCATTTAGGTATTATAGGGTTTTTAGTCTCCGCTCCTTTATTAATGATAAAGGAACCATTCTGGGTGTGGTTACCAGTTAATACCTGGATTCTGCATTTAATCTTTTCACCAGTTTTGGTTTGTCCTTTAACAATATGGGAAAATAGATTAAGAAAAAAATTAGGGTGGGAAAAGATAGACACTTTTTTTAAACATTATTATATTAGACCTTACAAGAGATGGCGAAAAAAATAATCATATCAGAAGAACAGTTAAAGAGAATCGTTAACAAAATTAACGAGGATGATAACTGGTGGGAAAGTGAAGGTCCTGATAAATGGGACTTACTAGAAAAAGATTTAAGATTTGTTGTAGATAAGATTATAGACAAACACAAATCAAACTGGGGTGATGACCAGTATGCCGTAATAGGTGCA
>Ga0098060_1000658_pt1 | contig 15017 bp, 18 predicted proteins | sample 21_taG_FD_77063 | JGI IMG/M metagenome (GOLD analysis project Ga0098060, IMG submission 77063) | Marine viral communities from the Subarctic Pacific Ocean - 21_ETSP_OMZ_AT15319 metaG | ecosystem: Environmental > Aquatic > Marine > Oceanic | place: Pacific Ocean | collected 2015-01-19 | reverse complement strand
TAAATGTCAATCCAATCTTACTGAATCTGAAATCCGTGCTTACTTTAGTCTAAAACCTCTTGATGAAGATTTTAGCGACCATGATAAGAGATTTTCTAAAATTCTTAATGAATACCTTGAGACAAGAAGTTTTAAGGATAGCAACGCGAGAAATTGCTATAAGAAACAATTAAAGAGAATGAATAAAGAGGGTAAAACAAATACCCCTAAATTTAGTGCTTTTAATATGTGGAGATTAAAAGAAATTGAAAAGAATATTTCAAGGCAAAAGACTTATCTATTACAGCGTGAGGGTAAGGTTATGCCTAAGAGACCCGAGCCGGTTGAAAACAACAATCAATTAGTTAATGAAAATAACAAGCTAAAATTAGAGATTGAAAAACTTAAGAAACAATTAATTGATAAAGATAATCAGATTGATTTTCTAATGACTGAAAATACAAAGATGAAACATATGCCCCGAGAAGTAGAAGAACCAAAACCTAAACATATTCAAATTCATGAAATCAAAGAATACCTTATTGTTGAAACTAGTGAAGAAGAAGAAAGCGATGAAGAAGAAGAAGAAGAAGAAATTTACGTTGATGTTATTGAAGCTGTTGAAGATTTAGTCAATAATGTAATTAATTTAAGAGAAGCATTAGATGATAGTGATGAAGAAGAAGATGAAAGCGAAGATGAAAGTGAAGAAGAAGAAGAAACACCAAAAGAAAAGGTAAGTAAACAAGAAGCTATTGAAATTTTTCAACAAATATGTATTGATAAAATTCCTCAATATCACGAACAATATATGAAACTCAAACAAGGTAAGAATGATAAAGAGACTTGCAAAATAAAGAATGATATTTTTGAGAGATATGATGATGAAGTAATTCAACCGAATGTAGAAAAATTAGATGATGTGTATGATTTACCCCACGAAGAATATACACAAGTACAAGAAAAGCCATATGAAAAAATAAAGGATATGATTCTATATTTCAGCGGTTAAAGATAAGTTTATCCCACGCTTCTTTTACTTTAATAAATATAGATGAGTCGCCCCCTTTATCGGGGTGATGTTTTAAGATTAGTTTTTTATATTGTTTTTTAAAGTCCTCTTCACTAGAGGATTTTTTTATTTTAAAGATAGGGTGAATTTCATGAGGATTGATATTTATAAATCCATCTTCTTCTTCTTCAAATAAATCACCTTGCATAAATCTCTTTTTAAAATCTTCTTCAAACTCTTGTCTTCGTTGAGTATAACTTTTTTCTTTATAATATTGATCGTAATATTCTCTATCCTTATCTTGTTGAGATTTATAGTAATCCGACGTTGGTTCTTTGTTAGGATTATCTCTTGTAACTGGTTCATCACTTGAAGCCCACCATCCGGGATATGCATTAGCTCCACCCTTTCCCATGAATATATTATTCTATATTTTAATTGAGATTTAATTATTAAAAAACAAACTAATCTTAAATTATACCCTTTAATTGACCCAAAATGGGTATATAATCTACTTTTATGTCAATTCCGACGCTAATATCACTTAAAAAAGACATATATTTTAAAATATATACTTTAAATAGAGGTAAAAGCGGTATAAATCAAGATATACCGACGCTTAAATGGTATAATAACGGATTATATCCCGATATTAGCCTTATATTTCAATATTCTAATGTATTTATGACATAATGCGTCTGTTAACGTCCTAAAAGTTTTTGATTTATAATGTTGTTGATGTAAGAAGACAGCATAGATAGTTTTCTTTCTATATACATGACCGATTCCCCTATGTCCCGACTTAGGTAATGGTACAAGTGAGTAAGTGGGTTTAATATTAAGTCTTAATAATTGTTTTGTCATTAAGAGGTTGTAATAAAATTATCTATAAATAATTAATGAGAATAAAACGAAATAGGTTCTAGATCAACTCCTATATAATTTCTATTTAATGATTCACACCTTTTACCAACAATATCATTATGACATGTCATGTCTAATATTGTATCTTCTTCATTACTATAAGTTTTAATAAAATAATCAATCATATCATCACATCTTGTAATTCCATTACCTTGACCTTTTCTTATAGGATATTCTAAAAGTGTTGTCGGGTATTTACCTTTATGACCTTCAGATTCGATATACTCATTTTTTTTATTAATACCATCTTCACCCCAATAACCACTTTGACCTCCGTACTTAACATTCCTTTTATTTATAAATTTATCACCTATCATCTGTGGGTTATAAGTTCCATTCTTTTTATAGTAAATAAATATCTCTTCTATATTTCTTAATGGTTGATATTTAGTTGTTAAAAATCCAGTTGAATTATTCTTTAACCATGTATAATGATATTTAGGTTTTTCATATTTAATTAATTCATATGTAAACGGCATAGCTGAATGTAAAGCAATTATACCTTTTGGTTTTAAAACTCTCCACATATCCTTGAATAAATTCTCCCAATCTAATGATGAATCCCAAGATGCTTTAGTTGTAGCAAATGGTGGGTCAGTATATATAAAATCTATACTATTGTCTTCTATTGTTTTTATTACTTCATGAATATTACCTTGCTTATATTCTATCATTTAATATATCCTTTTATTTTTTTTTTTCTTAACTTATCCGCTAAATCTTTGTCTGCAGTTTTATATGTTTTACCTTTCATAACAAAAGCGTAAACTCTAGCCATCGCCCATTGCTCTTTAGATTTAACATTAGGTCTTACACTTTGTGGATTTGTTTTATAAGCACCAACACCACGATCATAGACTTCATCTAATATCTTCATCGGTATTTTAGTTAGCCTTGATATATCATCTTTACCATTTGCTGTTTTCAAAGGTTGCTTATATTTCTTATTAAATTTTTGTTTATTAGTTACTACCATTTATATCATCTAAAAGATTTTTTAATGGTTTGATATATTTTTGTTTTATATCAACACAATCATCTATCTCTCTCTTACCTCTATCAGTTCGCCCTCTCTTACAAACACAGAATTCACTGCTATCATGTTCCCACCCGTAAATACCATCGTAACATTTCCACAAATAAAAGATTCTTAAATTAGGATTTTCTTTTAATAATCTCTTACCTTCAATGTACTTGTTCTCTCCAAAGAATAAACTCCAAAATTTATTATGATTCATCTTCCTTGTTTTCATCTCAAGAAAGTAATTTTCATTATATTTATCAAACTCATAAAAATCACCCATCTCCGGATTTTCCTTTGATTTCTTTAACTTACCAAATACACCTTCTAAAGTCTCGTGTGCCGCTTCTTCACTCAACAAGCCAAATTTTAAATCTTGATTCAACTTCTTGTAATCCATTTTATATACAATGACGTTAGAAAATAAACTTTAAATAAAAACGCATCAATCAATTCTATTAACTGCAACTTCATATATCTCGGGGTCTTTCTCAATACCTATAAAATTTCTATTCATATTCTTACAAGCAACACCAGTACTACCACTTCCCATAGTCGGGTCTAAAACAACATCACCTTCTTTTGAATAATATTTTAATAACCATTCCATTAATGCTACTGGCTTCTCGGTTGAATGTTTTCCACGAGTTGATTTAATTTCAAGCATAGTTGTTGGTAAGGGTGGGTCATATCTAACTTCTTTTCTTTCTTTTTTATTCATTCCAACACTTTCTTCATAATTATTTTTATCATCACAAGTTTGTCCGTATAAATCTTCTTTAACAACAGATACTGGTAATGGTGGCTCATATTTATTTGCTGGTTCTCTAGTAATAGGTTTTTTTCTACCTTCAGTATTGTATGTATTATTTTCATCTTTGATAACTGATACTGGTAAGGGTGGGGTATATTGACTATGTTGTTTTTCTTTTACATAAGGTTTACCATTTTTATCCCATAATCGTCCATACATATCGGGCTTCTCTCCCATCGGTGAATTTGGTTTTAAAAACTTATGTTTATGTGAACTTAAATCATAAAAAGGTAATTTTTCATAAAATACATAAACCATTTCATGCTTTCTCATAGGCATCTTTTTAGCACTTAAGAAACCAGCGGGGGCTGACTTGACCCAAACAAGGTCATATCTAAACGGGCAATTCTTTGGTGCTGAATTAATTAATGAAACACCAAATTTAGTTGTAGTAGTCATAAATATTGGAGTATTTATTTTTTTGATTCTCATGACTTCAATCCAAAATTTATCTAAATCAATTTGACAATCCCACTTGCAACTTGTTTGTCCGTATGGTAAATCACAAAAGATAAAATCAACTGAATCAGTATCTATACCTTTCATATGTTCTAAACAATCTCCGTGTAATAATAAACTCATTTTATATTATACAAAATATAATAATTATGGGTAAAAAACTTACCTATGACCTAAAATATACCCTTATGGATTGATTCTATATAACCCTTTTATTTGTAGTAGGGTATAAAATTGACCTAAGGTATAAAATTGACCCATCTAATCAAAATTGATAATAATTGGATTATCTTTACTAACTCTTTTGATTGTTAATTTATACATTACTTGTTGTTTAATTAATTTATTGTTTTCTAATTCTTCTTCTACTTCAGCTGATATAACCGGATTTACATGATTCTTTGAATGTTGTGAATTATTATACATTCTACAAGCTCGCCTCACACTAGGTAAATCTCCCCACATATAAATACTCATAATATCATTATAAGGATCTTCAGTATTCATATATGTTGCCCCATCAAAAATATAATCATTATTAGCCCATTTAATTATCTTCTTTGCCTTAAACATAATATCAGTTTTTTGTGATGTATTCGGTCTTTGTTTAGGCGATGATTTTTTCAAATAATCCTTTAATGCAGTTTCATTTTGTATTTTATCATCATATTGAAAATCTTTAATATATGATTCAATATTTTTGATTATATTACCCTTACTTAATTTATCATCAATAATTACACCATGCTTTTTAAACAAGACAATTATATCTTTTTTTGAATGAGATTTATCAACTAACATTTTATAATTTAATTAAGATAATTTTTTTATGTTATATACTTATAAATATGGCTAAAACTCCAAAAGGCGAATTAACTAGTGCTGAAATAAGAACTCTCATTAGAGGACATAATAAAATGACAAATATTAAAGTACCAAAAGGACTTGATAGAGATGGATTAATTAAATTCTTGAAGAGTAAGAATTTTGAAGTAGACCACAAGAAAAAGAGATTAGTTGATAAATCACCAGCAAGGGGTAAAATTGCTACTCTTGAAACTTCAAAAGCAATTACAAAACCTAAACCTAAAACCGAACCAAAAAAAACTAAAGATCAAAAAGATAAAGATATGAGAGAAAAAGTCATTAAATTTATTATGGATAATAAAGATATTTTAGATGATGAAAGATTAAAATAAATAATTTATTATTGAGCCTTCTTAACATATGTATCTAAGGCTACTGCCTTACTATGACCCATTACCTTGTTATCCTTTTCTAACTCTTCTTTCATGTTACCATACTTTGATGACAAATAAATTTTTCTTAATAGAGTTGTACTAATTGATTTATCCATATACTTTTTTGAATACTTAATTAATACCTTACTTAATTCAGTGCGTGTAAGAGGCTTACCCGTTGAAGTCTTAAATAAAATACCTTTACCATTCATCTTAAGATAATACCTTAAAATCTTTCTTAAATTTGCGTCTTCAATAGGTAAATCTAATTCTTTGTATTTTTTCGCAGTTTTGTATTGATTCAATACAAAATAGAGTTGTCCCTTGGATGGTACAACTAAATAATTGTTTTCTTTCTTGTCTTCTTCACTTAACTTTTTATATGCTGCTTGATTGATAGCTGTCATGCCCGCAACATCATTACGCATCGGCATACGAGAATATATATTAAATAAAGTATATGCTTGTAATAATTGCATCTCCTTCTTGGTTATTTCATCTTTACTTTTCTTTTTTAAGGGTTTTAAATCATCCGCCATTTGATTTATCATCTTAAATATCTCTTCAGTTGTTGTAAAATTCTTACTTTGCTTATCACTAATTACTCCACTCTTTTGCTCGTCAGAATATTTATCATTTAATTCATCCCTTAAATCTCCATAGGTAATTAATAAGTCATCATATTTTTCATCATGATTCAAAGCCATTAATAAAACAACAATCGCATTTAATATATTTCTTTGACTTAAATAATGAAGGTCTTTAATCTTATCCATGACATCATCCGGTTTTGAAAGGAAATTATAATTATCAGTATCATAAATTTTTTGTAACTTCTTCAAGTTAACTTCATACTGCTTAATTGTATTTGGCTTCACGTTTGGTCGTGCGTTTTGAATTTCTTCAGTAATATTAGATGAATCTATTTTCATATTTATACTATAAAATAGATTATTTTTTTAGGTAAAAAAACGAGATTATTTATTTTTGATTTGATCTAAAAGTTCTTTATTCGATTCAAGTAATTTTTCAGTCCATGATTTTAAATCTTCATATTTTTGTTTCTCTTCTTCATATAACTTCTTATATTTAGAACATCTTTCACAAGGATTATAATACCTATATAAATGCCCCAAATCCATTTGTATATCTTAATTTAGAAAAAAAATTTAAGCAAAATAACATGAAAATTGTCCGTCCTCAATCTTAGCAACCTTTAGCATTTCTAGGTAAACACGGAGAGTGTAAGTATCAGCTGGTAAGCCAGTCGCCTTGTAGGTTAAGTCCATACCCTTGTTATTGACACGCTGACCCTTGTTAGGGCGGATAGCAGTCCAGCGGAAAAGACCACCAACACCAGCAGCCCCACTACTCTGTGCGTGCCCCTCCATAGTTTCAGCGGTTAGTGCCGATACACCGCTCGTCTGATATTCATCACGTGTAACCATAGGAACTTTACCCTCCGCAGACTGCGTAGTGTGGAAAAGGAGAGCCGGATTCTTGCGGTCAACATTAAATTCATAAAGGTCGTTGTATAATAGATTTACCGATAAACTCTGAGCCGCCGGAACATCCTTCGCACCAACACCATTAAGGAGAGATACCGGTGTAAAGTTTTCATTACGCTGAAGACCCATAATAACCTTTGATACAAGGCGACCATTACCTCCAAGCTGAAAGGTAAGGTCGGCGAATGCTGCTTGGTCTCCAGTACGTTTAGCAAGGCGGTAATCAGCATACTGGAAAGTTAAAGTCTTATTCTGTGCCCGATACTTCTCCATTACGTCACCATCAAAGGTAATACTATCATAAATAAGTTTTACTTCATCTTGATTGATTTGATATTCAACTGCGTTAGAACCCGCATCACTATTAGCAACACACATACGGCGGGATAGACCAGCAGCAGACAGAGAAGATGTTGTTGGTTGGAATTCAATATCAATATGGATTTCTTGATCTATCATAAAGGTTGGTAACTGATTAAATTTAAGGAATGGGAAAAGGTCGCTTAAGTAAACCGAATAAACTGGGGCATCTGAGATAGTCTGAGCCGAAGCAGCACTATGAAGCTGAAAGGGTAGAAGCTGGAAAGTACCAGCACCACCAGCGGCGGGAACAGTTGGGTTTCTACCAACATCTAGACCGACCTTTTTAGCGGAGTTTGGTGGCTTATCAGTTGTGTTTGCGGTGCGGTCATCATAAATTGGTTTATGAGCCATACACCTCTGCGATAAGAACTGTTCTCTCTCCTTATTATCTTCATTTGAAATAAAAAGAGACTGATACGCATGAAACTGGTCGTAATCATCAATTTCACATACAGTTTGAGAACCAATACGAAGAGCAGCAGACTTAACAAGATTAGAAATACCAATATTGAGAGGGTAGAAAGCAGTAGTAGTTGTGAGGGGAGTTACAGCAAGTGTAACCTTAGAATTAGAATGAAGAAAACCCGCAACACGCTGAAGAGTAAATCTCACACGAGACTGCGAAAACGTCGTAGCGTCAATTACATCTGTGTGTAATTTCTGTCCGTATGAAGAGGGAATAGCACCAACTTTAATAAGGTCGGGAATGCGGTCTTGAGAAACGTCAGCTTTAGAATCCATTTTATATTATTTAAAATATATAAAAAAACAAAAATAAATTTAATAAAAAAAAGATTACATAGAGAAAACCAAAGGTTATGCTTCGCAAATATTTACATTACTACTTCAACACCTTGAGCCGACCATGCTACAACAACCTTGGACTTAATGAATAGATAAGCCGATACCGGATTACCATCATCTAAACCATTTGTCATCTGAATAGAAAACTGAGATTGACTGAAATCAACACCTTCACTATCAAGCATATCATAGAGAACACCGACACCATAAGCAGCACCAGTATCCGGCATAAAGCGATAACCAGTTGCAGTATTCTGAGTTGCGGTAAAGTTTCTATTGGTATTGAGTGGGGAAACCGTAGTCCTTGTGTGAACCTTTTCGGGAATAATAGAAGACATGAAACCCTTAATAACTTGAGGATCAACAACCGGTGTTTCATTAGAAGCACTATGAACCGAAGAAACCTCAAATGCCGAGGGGAAACGCTCACCATTACGGAGGAAAGAAATCGTTTCAAGATTGGCTACTGCTCCGTCATCAGTACCATTTGCCGCCGCTGCTTTCGTAGGCATATAAGTAAGGAAACCATCTTGGGCGAGATTATTAACAAAGTTAGATGGAACAAAATTTACAAATGATGCGAGAACCTTACTTAATCCAAGATTGAAATTTATAATACTATTTGTTGATTCAAGAGTAGAAAAATACGACGTGATCGAGTTGAACGCTAAAAGACCACTATCCGGAGAAGGCACGCCATACTCAACCTCACAAGCAACCTCAATATTACTTAATTCATAGAAACAATTAGAAACATTAGCAGTCGTAGCATCACTAGAATAGAAGAATTGACTATCCGGTGCTAAATGAATTTCAATCTCTAAAGGTAATTTTGATAATGGTAGTTTATCAGCACCAAGGGTTAAACCGGATGGAAGAGGAATACAAAAAGGAGATTCACGGGTGTTGCGAATAACACTATCACGATACGCTTGATAATTAGGATAGATTAAAGCAGTTTCACCTAGGTGTCCCGCTACATCTTGCATACCCGCCATCACCGGCATATAAGAAGACATGAAACGTCCATAATGTCTAATATGCTCCACAATTTGTTTTGTTTCTGCGTGGCGAAAAACTAGCTGATCTATAGCTGAATAAATTCCCAGCTTATGAGAACCACGAAGTTCAACTGCTTGTCCGGCAGTTGACGTTGGGTGAAGAGTACCAGCGGCATCACGCCATATATTCAAATCACCACTAAGACGAAGAGACGATAAATCTAACATAGCATCTTGACGACCTAGTGTAATTGTAAGGATTGGATTACCACGGGCAAATGAAACCTTACCAGTAGAAGGAACATTATTTGGCTGAACGGACAGATACTTCTTTGAAACACTCATTTTATATAATACTTTACATAAAATAAATAACAAATAAAAAATTAAAAAAAATACATAGAGAATAGGTAAATTTTGGGTAATGGGTATAATTTTTACCTTTATTGATTTATAGAGTAACCATAACCGAATCACCCTTAATGCTAATTCTTCGGAGGTGGAACATGAAGCAGTAGAGGAGCTTATTATGGCTCGGGCTTCTATCAGAACCATCAGCGGCAGTTTCATTATATAATAGTTGTAACTGATTCGTCTTATTATTTAGATTTGCTACTCCATCATTAAGAGCATATGCCCGACCAATTAAGAAATTACGATTGTAATCCACGAAGGAGCGAGGTGTGATAGAAGCGGCAATTAAACTTTTTTCTAATTCCACGAGCGGACTCGCTGCTATTGATACACCCTTATTAATCTTGGATACAACAATCGGGCGAGATGGAACTAATTTATCATCTACAAGCATTTGATACTGCGTCAGCTGGTCTATAATACCAACTTGACCGCTACGAATACTATGAAGGCGACCATCCATAGCAGTTACTTCTTCATCATAACAACCATTAAGACCACCAATTAAATCAGCAGTATCAAGAACCTTCGCATCACTAGGCATACATATCATAGACTTTGCCCTTGTATTGGATACTTGCAGATTAATTGTAGCATTACGATTGCTTGATAATAGAGAGTGCTTATAATTAGTTACTGAAGGAATATCAAAATCAATTGAACCACCTTCTCTTAATTTACATATCATACCTTGCTCGTATCTCGGGTCGCATTCAATTTTCTGAACCACAATCTCCATGTTAGAAAACTGAACCGTTGCGGGGTATGAAGTCTTCTTTGCGATTAATACTGTACTATTGTCGTCATTTTGTGTTCGTCTAGTATCAATAGCAGCAGAGAATACAATAAAGTTATCAGTTGTAACGTCTACACCATCACCAACATCACTATTTCTAAATGCTGATACTGTTAATTTAACATAGCCACCATCCATGGTAATATCAGTAATTGTAGGATATGTCTGAACTGCTACTGCCCCGCCAACAGTTAAAGACGCTTCACTTTTGGGGTCAGTTGCCGAGCAGAAACCAATTTGTTCGCCCTTAACAAAAGGACAATTCTCAACAGAAGTCATATTATTAGATTTAGCAAGGAATATTGTATCGCGGTCAGTAACATTATCAATACCTAAATTAGCACCACCAACATCAATACCATGAAACACTGGGTTCTGCTTCATTCGGCGATTACGATTTACACTATCTAACTGCTTGATAAATCGTGCTGGGTCTTCAAGGTCAATCTCAACAAATAACCCTTGAGTCATCATAACTGGGAAAACCTTATCACCACCATCAGCGAATAAACCGCTATGGATTGGTAGAGTTAGTTTAGCAGTTAAGAAATCAGCGGCTGTACCCCAATCACGACCAGCGGGAACAGTACCAACCGGCTTGTAATATGGATTAGTCCTTGTATCAATATTGTTAGATACTGAAGTCCCAAGCGTCCCACGATTCTCAACAGTATCAATTAAACAACCTTCTTTTAATGCTCTCATCTTTCTCATGCTGTCATCAGCATCATAAGAATACTGAATTTGGACTTTAGCATTATATTCTTCTATAGATTCTAATAATGCTCGTGAAGAATCATTTGAATAGATCCTCAGATTTTTCACTACTGATTGACCGCCAATAAAAGGGTCAAGATGTAAGCGGGTTGGAACTTCACCCGCTGGAACAGCGAGTTTAACATCAAACTGAAGATAAGAATTTTTACCATCCATGAATTTTACTGAAGGAGGAATTTCAAAATCTACGCGACGACCCGACTGACCGGCAGTCCCCGAATAGGAACGACCATTAGTTGAGGTGATAGAAACTTGCGTCTGCGAGACTTTAATCTTTTCATCATTACGCCAATATGAACTCATTTTATAATATCTAATATAAAATAATTATGAAAAATAAATTTAAAAAAAATAAAACCGAAGGTGAACTTTGTTAAAAAAAGATATATCTACTGAGTTCTACCAACAGCTTGAGTAACAACATCTGAGGTGGTTATACCTCTTGCTTGAGATGTAATATCTTTTTGTGCTGCTTCTTTACTCTGTTCTCCCGCTTCTTCTTCACCAATACCTTCAGTAATAGAACTAGCAAGACTTATTGTTGCCCCAAGTGCTTCTAATCCAATAGACCATGGAGTTATACCACCAGTAGCGACTCCCGCAACTTCTAAACCCGAACCAATAATATTACCAATATTACCAATACGAGAAGCAGTATTACTACCAAAAATATCCATATCGCTTTTACCCTCAATTATTCTACCTACATCTTGGAAAGCATCTATACCACCACCTAATCCAGCAACACCAACTTTACCCACCGTTGCCGCTTTACCAGCTAACTTACCAACAGATTCAGCAGCAACTTCAGCAGAACTTTTAACACCAGCACTACCAGCAACTTCACTTGCTTTTGCTGCTTCTTGTTCTGCTAATTTACCTTCTGCCGTATACGTTTCAGTTGTAGCCCCACCTTCAGCTACATTTTCTACTGATTCATTTACTGCTGTTAAATTAGTTAATGGGGCTCTTTCTGCTCCCGCTTCTCTTGCTAATGTTTCTTCTTTTGTTATTGGTAATTCAGTAAAACCACCAGCACTTGTCGCCGCCGCCTTTCTTGCTTTTTGATTTTTACCAATCATCGCTAATTTACCACCACTAGTAGCACCACTCAAAATATTCTTTTGTAATTTTGAAGTTCTATCTTCATCTTGATCTAAATTAGATTGGTCTAACTGCTCCGCAAGAGAATTATTAAAATCTTGTGTCGCTTGGTTTATCTCTCGTGCTTGTTGAGTTTGTGCGTTAGCTTGTGCTATACTTGCCCCCGATCCATACAAATCCATTTTATATTATAAGATAGTTTTTAATTTTAAAAAATTTAAAATAATTTTTTCTCACCATCAGCTATTTTAGTTTCAAATCTAATATATGCTGAAGCCGGATTAGTCTGCATATCTAAATACAAGAATGAGTACGGTTGGTCTTCAATTGCTTTCTTATATAAATCCATGAAAATACCGGGGAATAAATCTCCATATTCTTCATTTATCTTTTCTAACTCTTTGTTATTTTGCTGTTTCATGATAATCACATCAGTAGCATTATTACGAATCAAACCGGATACGGCACGGAAACTTTGAGTTGTAAACGCTAATAATCCTATACCATAGTGCCTAAATCTAGTAGCAAGGAATGAAACCGCATTTGTCTTTTTAAAATCTTTAGTTAAAATATCATCTAAAACCATCGCTACTGTTGGTCTCTCAAAGTCTTCAAATTTCTTTTGAGCTTCAATCATGTCAGTAATCATTTCATCATTATAATGATCTTCACAATCAAAATATTTATTCATTAATTTACCCTTTGGGTCAGCATTCAAAGTGTTACTAATAATTTTGACTATATCGAATTTGTCTTTATACATGTCGGGATTACATAGTAAATTTACAAGTAGATTACTCTTACCTTGTTTTACTGAACCAACTATCAAAAGTAAAGATGGTGGTTGAGGTAAGTGAGGATGAATATCATTAAATCTATCATCGGGGTCGGGGTCTTTAACCTTGAATACTTTAGGAGGTGCTTTTACTTTTGGTTGGTTTTTATTTCTTAAAGCAGCTTGTCTTAATTCTTCGGGCGTACAATCACAATTTTTTTTACCATTAGGACACTTCGGCATTTATATAAGTATAATATATATTTTTTTTATATTTTAAATTTATATAATATGCAAAATCATTTTTACATCAATTTAGAACATAGAAAGGAAAGAGATTTAATTACAAGACAAGAGCTTAAGAAACTTGGAATCAAAAAACCAAATAGATTTAATGGGATAACTCATGAAATACCTTTAGTCGGTTGTGCGAGGTCTCATATAGCTTGTTTGGAAAAAGCGAAAAAATTAAATTGGTCTCATGTTATTATCTTTGAAGATGATCTCAAAATAGAAGGTAAAAATTCATTAATTAAAAAATTCAATAAATATATAAAACAAGACTTTTGGGATGTTTTATATTTGGGTTGTTGGAACTATTTACCACCGGAAAAAGTAAATGATGATTTAGCAAAAGTTATTCGTGCTGTGTGTTTACATGCTTATATAGTGAAACAACATTATTATGATACTTTGATAAATCATCTTAAAGAAAGTGTTGAATTAAAATTAGTGAATGATGTAAGAGAAAATAATAATGATGAATATATTTACACATTACAACAAAGAGATAAATGGTACACTATTACTCCAATCCATATAACTCAAAGAGATGGATGGTCGGATAATTTTAGAGAGATTAGAAATTATAGTCAAAGAATTAAGCATATCCCACGATAGCTTTAATAAATTCACTTGTTTTATCTTCAAAAGAAATATTAGATGGGTCTAATTTTGACCCATCATCTTTAAACTTCTCTTTATCAATTGTATTATTACCATGAACCACAGCAGTCATATTATACAAAGGATTAGTTAAGGCTATTGTTTTTAATTTGCAAGAATGGGTCAATCCTATACCCTCTGCTTTATTTGAATTTAAAAATCCTTTTGTTTTATTGTACCAAGATTTAGTCATCATTAATGTTGCTTCATGAATTAGTTTTTTATTATCACCACAATCTAAAGCATAGAAATCGTCTTTTGTGTAAGGTGGATAAATGAAAATCATTTTATTACAGCCAACGCAACCCGAGTTATTTTTTTTTAGTGTTTCAAAGGAATGTGATATATATGTTGGTTCATATAAATCATCATCATCCATAAATACAACTAAATTGTTGTTTGCGTCTTGTATTAATTTATGTCTTTTTTCACCTATACTTAATCTTGTTTTATTTCGTATATACTTTAATTTCATTGGTTTAATAGCTGAACTAAAATCTTCATAGTTTTCTATAAGGGGTATTTCACCATCATCATGAATCACAACTTGTAATAATTTATGAGGGTATTCTTGTATCAATAAATTTCTCAAAACAAAAGGTATAAAATTACGTCTATTGTAGGTTGGAATCAAGATTGAAATTTTAGGGAGATTTGACATATATTATACTTTAGATTTTATTTTTTAGAATGAAACAAAGTGATCCCATCCTAAATATTCTTTATCTTTTTTCTTTTTTAAGATTGGTGTAAATCTTTGAGGTGTTGTATCTATTACATCATAATGAGGATAGTTTTTCTCAATATAATTATATGCTTTTTTTACAGCGTCCATCCACATATCATCATTAATTAAAATACCACCTACTTTTAATAACATATCACAATAAAAATTATTATGGATTACATGATCAAATATATGTGAACCATCAATAAATATTAAATCGTATTTTTCACCTTTACTTAATAAATCGGGTAATGCTATATAATCAAAGGTTTCAATAAGTATATGGTTTTTATCAAGATTTAAATGTTTTATATTTTTTAATCCGTTACCATGCCAATAGGTTGATTGGTAAG
>Ga0098060_1000656_pt1 | contig 15027 bp, 11 predicted proteins | sample 21_taG_FD_77063 | JGI IMG/M metagenome (GOLD analysis project Ga0098060, IMG submission 77063) | Marine viral communities from the Subarctic Pacific Ocean - 21_ETSP_OMZ_AT15319 metaG | ecosystem: Environmental > Aquatic > Marine > Oceanic | place: Pacific Ocean | collected 2015-01-19 | reverse complement strand
GACATTTACGAAAACACACAATTTAACAGAAAACAACTTGATGTATTGACAAAAGAACTTGTTCAGTTTATTAAGGATGGAGATACTGCTGTACAGATAGTACCGATGATAAAAGAGTATCTTGAAATCAATGTTAAAAACGATGACCAACTTGTTAAGATGGCAGGTATTGTTCAACGACTTATCTCGGCAGAAGGTAAAGCTGGTTCCGAAGATGAATTTGGGTTGTCTGAAACAGAAAAAGAACAATTACTTTCTAGTATTGAAGATGTAGTAGAAGATATTCAAACCGAATCTGATAAGATACAAACTAAGATAGAAAATGTAACCAAAGGAAATTAAATGGCCTATAGAGTAACCAATGACTTAGACATTCCGAGTAATAAGAAATTAAGTCGTTTGTCAACACCAAGTGAAATTGGTAATTTTGTAAAAAATGTGGTAAAGGCTCTTGAATTTGAATATCACGAAACAGAAGCGTTGGAAGTAAAAACTGTAGTTTTGAATAATGTAAAAGAACGTGGAAGTGTTAGAGGGATATTCCATAGTAGTAAAATAGATCCTGGTATCGTACGCCCTTTAATGCCATATATAACAGCAGTGCCTGTAGTTGGTGAAGATGTACTTGTAGTACAATACGGTAGTAAGTATTATTATATCAGTATAATAAATACAAAAAGTTCTGTTAATGAAAATTCTATTCCTGGTATGGCTGGTGGTTACGACGCAGATGCAAAATATGGTGATTATTTTCAAAAACAAAATACAAAACTAATAGAATTAAAAGAAGGTTCTACTCTATATGAGGGACGATTTGGACAATCAATACACTTTGACCATAGTATAGTAACAGCAGAAGACGAATCCACATCTATGTCACCTGTCATAAAAATAAGAGCAAACCATGATATCACTTCTGGTCGGTTTGTAGTAGAAGATATAAATGAAGATGATAGTTTAATATATTTAATTTCAAATGGATTGAGGAATAGAACATCTAGAGGTGGTAGTGTAAAATTTAAGATGGCTGGAGAAGAACAAGGTGAAGAAGTTGTAGGAAAAAAAGTGTTAATAAATTCAAATGGTATATTTATTAATGGAACAGATAATGTTAAAATTAACGGACTTAATTCTATAAAATTAAAAACAACACTTATGGATATTAATTCAAATGAAGTTAATATTAATTCTGATAAAGTTAACATTGGTGGGAGTGAAGGCCAACCAGTAGTAAAGGGTGATGATTTGAAAAGTTTTTTACAATCAATTTTAACTGAGTTAACTAAGTTAAATACGGCACTTTCAGATCCAACAAATGCTACAGCTATAGCGTCGCTGACTACATCTATCGGAGTGTTAAATACAGAATTAAATTCACCAGGAAAATTATTAAGTACAAAAGTAAAAACAATATAGGAGTTATCATGACTAAGAAAGACCTTGTAAAAGTAATACAAGAAGTTGTTCGTAGAGAAGTAAAAAAAGAAGTTAAGAAGATATTTATAAAGGAACAAAAAACTTCAACACAAAAACTAACTGATGTTATACCACAAATATCAGAACCTAAAGAAAAAGTAAAGTATACAAATAATAAAACTTTAAATGATGTTCTGAATGAAACGGTTGCATTGAGTAAACAACAAAGTGATATGGAAGAATATCCAACATTAAGTGGGGGAACATTTGATAGGTCTAAAATGCAAGAGTTAATGGGTTACGGACAATCAGATGAAGGTAAACGAGAATTAGCAGCTGTGGATACAATAAAGAAAGCTGGAGTGTCAGTTGACCAAGTACCAGAACACGTAACGAATGCATTGACAAAAGATTATAGTAAATTAATGAAAGCTTTGAATAAGAAGAAACAAGGAGGGCTTGGATAATGCCAACTAGAAGTGCTAGAGAAATAGATATAGATCCTAGAACATACGTTGGATTACAACTACCTTTAAAATCTGATGGGAATAATAATTTTGCATCTACTAAAACTTCAACAGAACAAGCTGTCTTTAATTTAAAAAACCTATTGTTAACTAGTTTACGAGAACGAGTTAGTAATCCTACATTTGGTAGTAGGCTAAGAGAATTATGTTTTGAACAAATAGATGAAAGCTTACCCGAAAAAATAGAGGGTGAAGTCAGAAAAGCTACATCTACGTGGTTACCTTACATTAACATCAATACAGTTGAAACTTTAACTAAGAATGGTGATAAAAGTAAAATAGTGGTTGCAATATCATTCACTACATCTTTAGAACCAGAAACAACAAATGAGTTGGAAATCGAACCAACATAGGAAATGAAATGGCACGCACGAGTACACAAAAAGAAACACTAAAATCAGTAAACTATTTAAATAAAGACTTTAGTGATTTTAAAGTAAATCTTATTGAATTTGCTAAACAATACTTTCCAAATACATACAATGATTTTAATGAAGCATCACCAGGTATGATGTTTATTGAAATGGCAGCTTATGTGGGTGATGTTCTATCATATTACATCGATTCACAATTTAGAGAATCTATGTTAGCGTATGCAGAGGAAAAACGAAATGTATACAACATAGCTCAGTCCTTTGGATATAAACCAAAAACTACGTCAGCAGCTACAGCTGTATTGGATGTATTCCAAACTGTACCAGCGTTAAACAATTTACCAGATTATAGATACGCATTAGTCGTGGACGGTGGAACTGAAATAGCTGCAGGAAATGGTACATTATTTAGAACAACTGAAGATTGTAATTTTAAATTTTCAAGTTCATTTGATAAACGTGAAGCTAGTATATTCGAATCCAATGCTGGATTACCAACTAAATTTTTACTAAAAAAACAAGTGAGGGTTCAAAGTGGAAACACACGTACTGAGTTTTTTCAATTTAATAATGCAGAAAAATATACTCAAATAAAGTTATCAGAACCCGACATTATAGAAATAATATCTTGTATAGATAGTGATGGTAATAAATGGTATGAAGTAGATTCTTTGGCAAGGGATACTGTGTTTGAGGATATGGAAAATAATTATACTAATGATCCAACCTCAATTGCAGATAGAGAAGTAGCATCTTATATTTTAAAGTTAAAAAGAGTATCTAGAAGATTTACAACTTATATAAACGAAAACGAAGAAACAGTTTTAAGGTTTGGTGCTGGTATATCCGATAATCCTGATGAGGAAATTGTTCCAGACCCGACAAGTGTTGGTTCAAATTTACCAGGTAGTCCCTCGTATTTAACCACAGCATTTGATCCTAGTAACTTTTTGAAGACAAGTACATTTGGATTAGCACCTGCTAATACTACATTGACAATTACGTATGCATTTGGGGGTGGAATTGATGATAATGTAAACGCTAATGAAATTACAAGGATTTCTTCTATAAGTTATACAATCAATGATTCTGGATTAGCGTCATCTTTAGTTCAAGAATCACAAAACTCTGTTTCATTCATTAATCCAAAACCTGCTTCTGGTGGTTCTTCAGGTGAGACTGTTAGAGAGACACGAGAAAATGCTTTGGCTTACTTTCAATCACAACAAAGGGCTGTTACTAAAGATGATTATATTGTGAGAGCATATTCTTTACCAGCAAAGTATGGTACAGTTGCCAAGGTTCATATGTCACAAGATGAACAACTTAGTAAAAAAGGAATGCATGAATTGTTAGATAGAAAAATAACAGAAGATGATGTTGATAAAAATTTAAAAGATTTACAAGTAAATTCAATACCAAATCCACTAGCAATGAATATGTACACCTTGGGATATAATAGTAATAAAAATTTAATACCATTATCAGAAACTTCTAAACGAAATCTAAAAACATATATTTCACAATACAGGTTGGTTACCGATGCTGTAAACATTAAGGATGCATATATTATTAATATTGCTATAAGTTTTTCAATACTAACTAAAGTTGGTTTTAATAAAAACGAAGTCCTATTACGATGTGTTTCCACAGTACAAGATTTCTTTAATATTGATAGATGGCAAATTGGACAACCTATAGTACTCACAGATTTGGTTTATGAATTATCACTTATAGAAGGTGTTGCTACGGTAGTAAATCCTGAAACTGATAATCCAAATAATTTACCAATAGTAGTGGAGAATAAATATAATACATCTCAAGGATATTCGGGTAATTTTTATGATATAGCATCTTCGTTTCGTGGTGGTGTTTTATATCCAGCATTAGATCCTAGTATATTTGAAATTAAGTTTCCTAATGTAGACATTAAGGGTAAAGTTTTAGGTGATAATTTAGGAACTAGGGAGTAGTTAAATGCATTATTTTACATTCGCAGAAAAAGATACAACTCTATATCAAGCTAGTGCTAGTTTAAATGCTGGAATGGATGAGATATTAGAAATTAAAAAAGAGGTTAGTGATTCTGGTGATTCGGTTAACGTATCTCGTATTTTAGTAAAATTTGATTTAAGTTACATATCAGCTTCTATGGTCAATAGTACAATCACAAACCCATCTTTTTATTTAAACCTATATGATGCTAGGTCACAAAACCTAATAACTTCACAGAGCTTGTATGCATATCCTGTTAGTGGTTCTTGGATAATGGGTGATGGTAATGCATATGATAATCCAATAACTACTGAGGGGTGTAGTTGGCAGTATGTAGATGGAGAAATAGGTGGTACTATATGGCCTGGTGATGTAAGTTCTTCTGGTGGTAATTGGAAACAAGAAATCTCAGCATCATATGCAATTACACATAAGACATCTGATATTAGAATCAACGTTACTGATATAGTGAAAAGTTGGTTAAGTGGTTCTGTATCAAATGAGGGATTTATGGTTAAAAGAAATGGTAATCGTGGTAATACAGACACTAATACTGATGAAGGTAATACAACACGGTTTGGTGATTTAGCATTTTTCTCTTCAGACACTCATACAAAATATCCTCCAACATTAGAAACGGTTTGGAATGATTCCACTTGGTCAGAAGGTTCGTTATCACCTTTAACACAAGCTAATATAGAAGATATGACTATTTACATGAAAGGTTTACGACCAGAGTACAAGGAGAAGTCAAAAGTAAAATTTAGATTGGTGGGTAAGGAAAGGTTTCCAGAAAAAACATATTCGACAACACCATCAAATTTAAATGTAAAAACTTTACCAAGTGGTTCGTCATATTACTCTATTAAAGATGCTGAAACTGCTGATGTTATTGTACCGTTTGGTACTGGTTCATTTATAAGTTGTGATTCGACTGGTAATTTTTTCAATCTTTGGTTAGATGGATATCAAGCAGAACGATACTATACACTAGAGTTTAGAGTTAAAAGTGGTAGTGGTTCTGATGAGATAGATCAATATTTTGATGAAGGATTTACATTTAAGGTTTCTCAGTAATGCCGTACACAAAAGAAGAGTTAAAAGATGTAAGTTTTTACACTAAATTCATAGATAAATTACGTCATGATTTTGTTAAAAAAATAGTATCTGGAGCAAAAAGAAAATTTAGGGATTCGGCTAATACTTTATTATCATATGAAGATATTGATACTGGATTTGGTTTAGAAAATGCTCAAATACTAAACAATTCAACATATTCAACTTTACCAACTGAACTAGACCGTTTGAATTTGGATGCATCTGATTTTGGAGTGGAACAAGGTGATGATTACGTTACACCAGCAGAAGGTTTAGTTCCTTGGATAGAACAATATTCTAAAACAATTCGATCAAATGAACGTCACGTATACGATAAAGAAATAATGGACAACATTATTGACAGAAGTATAACAGAGTTAGTTGAGGATGCAGGAGCATCTACTTTACCTAGTAGTGTTAATAATGGTGACATAATTACAAGTACATTTTCAACTGATTTTACCAAGTGGTTACTTGAAGGAAATAAAAAAAGAAAATTTCCAAGTCTAAATTCATTTTTTGCAGAGGGTTATCAAATTCGTAACTTAAAAGTATTATCAGAAGTAGAAATAAATTCAATAGCAGATGGTGAGGATATGATTTAATGTCAAAGTTAAATGAAAAAGATCTTGATTTATTACTAACGGGTAATATAGTATCCGATTCACCCTCATTATCTTATACTGGTGGTGTCTTTGGTCAGAATATAAATGACTTTGTACAGATAAGTGTATATGATGTTAATAATAATTATTTGGAGAGCAGTATACTAAGTACAGATGATTGGGAGTTTAATACAGATGTTGGTGTTAGTATCAAAACAGGAACTGTTCTAAGAAAGATGGGATACGATAGGGGTAAGTTTAAAGTCAAATATAACTTTTTAAGAAAAAAAGCAGGTTCTTGGGAAACACTTTTAGTTGACACAAATGGAGATATTTATACAGATCAGTTTGATTCTAGTAATCCAAATGATAGAGCTCGTATAGGTAGAGATTTATTTATAAAAGAAAATAAATATTTTGTACACGAAATATCACCATCTAGAACTGAATTACGATTAGCACCTCAAAATATACAATATTCAAAATATAATAATGATTTTATAAGACTTAAAAATGTAAGAGAGCGTATAACTAGTGAACAATACGGTCCTCTTAGTTTTCATCAACCGAATGGTGGTAGTGATGATTTTTTAAATACTAATGATTTAAAATTAGTAGTTGAAAGTCAAGAATTACCTACAAATATACTTACTAATGGTAAACTTATTATACCAAATGCGTTTATTACAAGTCATATAATTCCAAGTGAGAATACAATGGTAGACGACCAACCATTTTCAAGTACAGAAGTTGATTCTGAAGAAATGCAAGCCCGATTTTTTATTGATCCTATTCATTACGGACAAGAACTTCAATTAATGTCGGGTGTAGCTGGTGATGGTTGGGGTGATAAATCACTATCAGTTTATCAGGGTCAATTCAAACAATACGATACTGAAGAGAGTTTAGAAAGTCAAATGTCAGATAATTTACGACAAACTAGTGTTGCGGTGGATAGTGGAGGAACAGAATCAAGTGAAGCTTCAGATGACGAAAATTATAATGGTACTATTAGTAAGATTAGATACTGTAACTGGCAAAGTTATAAAACACCAACCTTTGCTACCAACCAAGATACTAATCCACCACATGGAATACAGGAGTATTCAATAGTGCGTTTAAGAAGTAATAGTTTTAAACCAAATAATTTACCTACAACATACACATGGACAGTCTCTGGATATTATAGAAATTATGATGAGGAAGACGAGAAAGAATATATTCCGGTGACTGGTACAACAAAAAAAATAACTGATGCAGATTCTATACATTGGGAACAGGAACAATTCAAAATTTTAAATATAGATGATCCTGAATATGCTGATTGGGCTACAGCATCAGATGATCCTAATATTTCAACCATAGAAGGTAGAGCTAATAGAAGTACAAGTCTAGTTAATACAGCTACAACAATTGATAGTACAAACGGAAGTGTTTTGGACTTAATGATATTTGGTAAAAAAGTCTACTACTCTATAAAATTATCAATTAACAATAATGCCAATCAATCCTCAATGGTTTTTCTACCAGCATGTATAAGAACAGCAAAGCTAAAACCAAGCTAGGAATGTAATTATGGCAGATTTTCAGATTATAGACGGACTTGAATCAAGACTTAGTGTTAATAACGTAGGAGACGAATACTTTACAACATGGGATACTGATGTTACTATTAAACACACCGGTGGTGGGGGTAATAATTATCCAGATGTTATTGAAAGAGAATGGAAATTAGAGGTTGTTAATGGTGACGTATTATTAGAACTTACGGTAGATATAAATCCCAATGAACAAGATAATAATGCAGAAAACTGGACATTTGACCTGAATCAGTTCGCAGCTGGATATACTGATGGTGATGTTCTCATGTCTATTTCATGTCATAGTACATGGATTGGAAGGAGCGATAATGGGGGAACATCAGAAAACGAATACTCATCAGAACCTTTTTTATTTTATGTTATTGAAGATGGATCAGTAGTTTCTGCTGAAGAAGAATATCAAGGTATACCACAATATGAAAACTTTTATGCAAATATAGTTAGTGTCTCAAATAATAATTTAGAAATAGCAAATACTTGGCAAGAAGGTCTAAATGGTATAATAGCTACAGGAGAGTACCCAAAAACAGGTATAAATCCAGCAAGCACAATAAATAATTGGACTATTACATATAAATCAAATGATAAAAGAGATTTAAATACGTATTTACATTTTGGAGACGACAATTTATTACTAACAACAAATGTGATTTCAGATAATGAGACTTTTCCAAATTCACCAAATTCCGTAATATATAAGTTATATGAACCATTACCAGATGACGTAAATGAAAAATCAATGGGTTATATTGTAGATGAAATATTACCAGAAATTGAAGATACCGTGGAACTTTTTGCATACGACCAAGAGGACGAAGAATTTCAAGTATTGATACCTAGAGAATCTTTACCAGAAGACTCACCTATTACAGAAAGATCAACTAATTTACAAAGTTATACCGATTTAGTTACTAATAATTCTAAACTAAAAGTTGAAATTGAAGATAAGTTTTTAATTAAAAAACCAGCAGAGTTAAGTGTAGATTATTCTAATTATGAAAATTTTGTAAACTTTTCATCCGCAGAAAAAAGATTAAAAAACTTTAAATATAAATTACAACAAATAGAAAAAAATACAGCATTAAGTGCTTCATTCGTTGGTGTTACTAATGGAAACTTTGATTTAGAAAAACATGTTACAGAGATACGAAATATTAAAAATAATTTTGATGGATATGAAAAATATTTATATAACATAAAATCAACTTATGCGTCAAGTTCTATTGGAGTCTTTCAAGATGCTTCTTGGCCTAAAGTAGGTAGTGGAACGTATGCAGATCCATATAAACCTGTAAGTTCATCCAATGCTGATTTCATATCATGGTATGGTTCTGTTAGTAGTAAAACTGGTCAAATATATAGTGCATCTTTCTACGACCAACAGAATGGTAATAGATTAGTCAACTTATTACCAGAACATATATCATCTGATTTGGACAATACTCAATTTTTAGATTTTATGGATATGGCTGGACAACAGTTTGATGAACTTTGGTCTTATATAAAATCAATGTCCGATATTACAGACAGAAGATTAGATTTAAATGAAGGTTTTTCAAAAGATTTAGTTTTTAGTTTAGCTAAATCTCTAGGTTGGGACACACAAGATGGTAAAGATTTATTAGATTTGAGTAGGTATGGATTTGGTCAAAAATTAAGTGGAGATTCATATTCACTTTACACATCAGGTTCACTATCATCACCTGTTGAAGCTGACGTTTCCAAAGAAATAACTAAAAGACTCATTGCAAGTATGCCATTTATATTGAAATCAAAGGGTACTGAAGCATCTATAAAGGCTATATTAAATTGTTATGGTATACCATCTACAATATTAAAGGTTAGAGAATTTGGTGGTTTAGATACCTCTACACAACGTGCTCCATTTGAAACAAAAAGAAGGTTTACTAAAGCTCTTGGATTTAGAAGTGCTCAGTTTGTCTCAAGTAGTTGGACTGATGATATTGTGACATCTCGTAAACCAGAGACAGTAGAAATGAGATTTAGGTCGGTTAGTGGTTCAGACCAAGTTCTTTTACAAAAAGACAATGATTGGGCTATTAAGTTAAAAGATAATGGTTCTATAGACAATATGGTACGGTAGCATTTGCTCTATCTGGTTCTGACGGTTACCATGAAGTTAGTTCATCTCTTTTAACAGTATTTGATGGTGAATATCATTCTTTAATGTTAACAAAAGAAAAAACAAATCAACAATTATTTCCAAATCCAGATTTTGAAACATCTGCATTATTCAGTCCACCATTTGAAACTGATACAAACAATGTAAATAATGGGACAATTAAAATTGTGAGTAGTTCTGCTAGTGCTTTCTCTTTATACGGTACACGTAGTTTAGAACACGTAAACACTTCTAATATGGAAAGTCCAAAAGTATCATCAACACCATATACACAATCATTAGCAGATGTAAGTCTTGGAGAAAGGTATACTTTTTCAGCATACGCAAGAGTTTCAGGTAGTACGGTAGATTCTGTGGGAAGGTTGAGAATTTACGAATTAGATTCTAATGGTAATGTTGTCAATTGGAATGAAGATTCAAATTGGACTTATCCATCTATAACTGATAACGGTGGTATAAAATCTTCTGATGTAGTAGGTTTAACAGAAGCTGAATGGAAAAAAATAAAAGTTAATAAAACTATTAGATTTTCAAATACATCTAAGTTAGGAGTTAGTTTTGAAAATTTAAAAGCAGAATCTACTATATTTTGGGATGCTGCTAACCTTAGAAAACTTTCACCTAATAATGATTCGATACATGACTCATATGATTACACTTTATATGTTAAAAAGTATGAAGCTGGTTTAGATAGAATTATACAATCTTCTGTAGCATCGCTAACAATCTCTGGTTCTAATACAGCAACATCATCCTACAATGCAGCTTGGACAGGTAGTGGTGAGTTATTCATTGGTGGTAAAGCATCTTCTGTATTTGGAAACCAATTAACAGGTTCCTTAATGGAATTTAGATTATGGAATGAACCATTGAAAGAACAACTCTTTGATGTTCACGTAAGTGATCCAAAATCTTATGTTGGTAACACCCCATCTTCTTCATATGAGAGTTTAGTGGTAAGATATTCATTTGATGATAATACTAATTTATCAGACGGAACTGATATTAGAGATGTTAGTTCAAATCAGACTATTACCGTAGAAGGTTATCCAATTGGATTTGATGGATTAAATACATTTGAGTCTGTTGTTGATGAGACTAAAACTATAGTACCCAATTACGGACCTAATAGAAGGACATCTGATAAAATAAGAATAGAAAATAATTTTTTAAGTGGTAGTGGGGCATCTTTAAACACAACTCAAAGATTTGATTTTAGTTCCAATGACTTTTCACCAGTTGATTCTCCAAAAGTTGGTATTTACTTCTCACCAACAGATACTGTTAATGATGACATTTTAGCATCATTTGCTAACATTGATTTTAACCAATTACTAGGTGATCCTAGAGATAATTTTAAAACAGAATATCCCGAGTTAAAGGAATCTGCGAATAAATACTTTCAAAAATATACAGGTAAAAATGATTTTTGGGATTACATGCGTTTAATAAAATATTATGACCAATCTATCTTTAAACAATTTAAAAAATTACTACCAATGAGAGCAAAACCTCAAATGGGAACTGTCATTGAACCTAATATTTTTGAAAGGTCAAAGAATCCTATACAAAGAAATAATCCATCTTTTACACAAATTGATTATCAAACTAAAATAAATGTAACTAATTTTCATCATAATGTAGATAATGATGGAGTTAATCAAGAAGCTAGTCATTCATTATTAAAAATATCAACAGAATATCCAGTATATGAAGGTGAACTTGATAAGCAAGTATTTCGTTTTGATTTACCATCATTATATAAGTTTGCTGCTAATGACAACTTTGATGATAGAAATTTATACATAAGTGGTTCAGCTAAATATGGAACTCCTGATTATGTATACCAAGAACCAACTGGAGCTATGGTAATAAACCAAAGATTATCAGAACACAATCAAGAATATAAGTTTTTCTATAATAGTGCTGAAGATTGGGCTAAAAGTTCTCTATATAGTATAGATCCACATGTAAACTTTTATAATTCTAAGTCACTATATACATCTGATAAAGATACATCATACCAACATACACTTGCATTTAGAAGACTTTTTTATGAGGGTGTTAAAAATACATCCGATACAACCATTGATGGTGACTTACCATTTATAGTTACATCAACAGCACCAACTGTTGCAGTACCAACTAATAGTGGTATAAGTAAACTTAGTATAGACCAAAGTGGTAATAAAAGAATAATAGCTAGACCAGTAAATAATACAGAAAGTAGTAATAATAATAACTCAGAATAAAAAATGTTCAAAAAAATTAATCATAGATATTTATTTATAGAAAAGTTATATCAACAAACAATTCATTGGAGACAATAATATGGGATTTTTAGACAACTCAAGTATTACCGTAGACGCAATATTAACAAAAAGAGGTCGTCAAATATTAGCAAATGGTGGTGATTTAGGAATTACAAAATTTGCATTAAGTGATGAAGAGGTAGACTACACACTATATGATGTCACTCACCCAAATGGAACTGATTCATACGGTGCTGTCATTGAGAATATGTCTCTATTAGAAGCTACACCATCTAGAACTACATTTCGTAGTTTCTTAGTTGATACACCAGTTTCTGGAATGACATTAAATGTAGGTTCGTTAGATTTGGGAGTACTTGGTAAAAATGAACCAATATCAATTAATCCAGAAACAGTAGGTGGCTTAACAGAACAATATGAATTTACTATAGAGAATACAAATGTAGTAAGGTTTAACGGTGGTCTATCTACTACAAGAACGGCATCATCAGTTCAGTTAAATACACAATCTATAAATATTAGAGCAGCTACAACAATAACAGTAAAAGGCTTATCATCTGGATTAGTCAAAGTTATCAATCTTACCGTAGAAGCAGATCCTGGTTCGGGTATAGATCCACTAGGACCATTAAACGATGGTGGTGCTGGAATGGCTAATAGTGGTCAAAGTGCTGGTAACCCTTACGGTTAAAACAAATACGAGGAATATAAAAAATGGCATATAAAGATTTAACAAATGAAGATATAAGTGCTGATACTGGAGTTGTCACGTCTGGAATATGGCAAGATGGCGCGAGTAGTATAAACACTTTTTTCAGCTCTTCTACACAATACACTAATACTGGTGATTATAATATAGACGTTTATAGATATGATCCTAGTGCGAATGCATCAGCTTCAGTTCAGTTTGGAGTAGTATATGGTCATCGAGAAGGTAGTGGTTCTTTGGGAACTAAAGGTGCTACTGGTGATAGAACTACAGCTGCTATATTTGGACAGTTTAATCAGTTAATAAATCCTCCTGAAACTACCAACTTTACATTTCAAGGTAATACAACTGCAAAACAATTTTATGCAATAACTTTGAACAGAGCAAGAATGAGAGAAGCAATTGAACCAGGTGGATGGGAACTACATTTGAGTTCTAGTATTGGTAAGATAAAACTCGTTGACGACTTCTCTACGAACAATGGTGGTAATACTTTTGCAAGAAATTTTGCACCAGAGTATAATGTTGTTAGTGGTTCTTTAATTGGTGGTACAACAATCGATACTGCAGCTTCTGCTGAGACACCAAGTGCTATTGGTTCTTATGGAACATTTTATCCAGCATTGGGTATGATACTTCTAAATCCTGAAAAATTAGGTACAGCAACCTTAAATTTACCACATAGTACTGGTTCAAATAGTGATGATAGAAATAATAGAAAATTATTTGATGCTATTGTAGATGGTGGTTATTTTCAGATGAGACGAAAGGAAGAGATATCTTCATTACATTATTTTATTAGAGCTACTTCTGGTAGGTTTAATGCAACTACTAATGAAACTTTCTACACACAGTCTATAGCTGGTACTAAACAAGTAATACCTGCAATGTCTACAGAACCTAAAACTTATATAACCACAGTAGGATTATATAATAATGCTAATGAGTTAATTGCAATTGCTAAATTAAGTAAGCCAATATTAAAGTCAAAATCAAGAGAAGCACTTATTAAAGTAAAACTCGATTTTTAAAGGATTCTAAGATGTTATTCAAGAATCTCGAATCCGATGATATCTTAATCTCACCATTTAAAGTTAATAAAACTTTTACCGTGACGAATACAGATAGTGGTAGCGGGATATATTCCATTCCAATAACAAAAGGTAGTGATTCTGAATTGTATGGATTTAACACAAATGGTGAAGGTACAATATCAGCTGCATCATCTAAAACCATTTCTGCAAGTGTCTTTTACGAAATTCCAGATTATTATTCTATAAATACTATGTACTACATGGATATAACTACTATGCGTGGTAGAATAGATTATATTAATGGAGTACCTACTGGTAGAAGTGGTATTATTAAATATACAAAAACAAATCATCTTCAGAGCACTTCTAAACCAAGTTCAATGATTTTACGTAGACCGTACACTAGACAACTACACGACTCTGCAACTGTGATATCAGTACCACAACAACTATTTGGTGAAAGAATATCATTTAAATCAGTACAACTCGTTGATGACAGTACAGAGTCTACAATAATATTACAAGATGATGGGTATGGAAATTTGTATGATGTAGCTTTTAGTTCTAGCTATGCATCTAAAACACCAGATTCAAATAATAGTGGTAGTGTTGTTGGGAATGTTTTTTATGATGATGGTATATTAGTAGTAACCGATACTGGTTCTTACTCACAAGTAGGTAGAGGTCAAGGTAGTGATGGATTTAGTTTAAAATTTGATTCAACACAAACTATTTATGAAAGAGAGTATGTTTGTAAAGTTGATGAAAATCGATATAATCATACGACTAATAGAAGTTTGAAAGTTGGATATAGTGGAAGTATTAGTTTTCACGGAACTAATTACATGAATGATAATTTAGTTAACACAACTAGAGATACTACTTCATATGAGTTGATAGGATATTCAACTAGTTCGTTTAAAAACAAACAATATGAATTGGGTACTGAATTGATTGGTGAAGCAACACATTCAGATTTTGCTACTTATGTTACGTCAATTGGATTATACAATGATAATAACGAATTGTTAGCAATAGCTAAAACAGCTAGGCCGATAAAAAATGATAAAGAAATGTCTTTAAGTTTTGTGGTTAGATTTGACACAAACTAATATTTATAGTTGTAATTAAGGAGAAAGTAAATGGCAAATAATTTTACAGAAGCACAAGCAGAAGCATCAAAGTTAGAATCAGCTAGAAAAGAATTTACTGATGGTAATTTTGCTTATTGGGTATTAAGAGTATCAGGTTC
>Ga0098060_1000652_pt1 | contig 15090 bp, 22 predicted proteins | sample 21_taG_FD_77063 | JGI IMG/M metagenome (GOLD analysis project Ga0098060, IMG submission 77063) | Marine viral communities from the Subarctic Pacific Ocean - 21_ETSP_OMZ_AT15319 metaG | ecosystem: Environmental > Aquatic > Marine > Oceanic | place: Pacific Ocean | collected 2015-01-19 | reverse complement strand
TGTATGACTTGGGTTCATAACATCATCTTCAACAGGAAACCCTTGATCCATCATCATTTTTGTCAACGGATCTTTCTTGTCACCACGCACAGTTCGCACATAATAAGGGTTGTGTCTTGCATGAATACCAGAGGCAGAGTCAGTCAATTGACTCACTGCACCAGATGGTTTTACACAAGTCACAGCAACGGACTGATTGATACCAAACTTCTTGGCAAATTCTTTATTCGTTTCTACGGCCACATCTCTTAGTTTTTGCAATCTAGAGGATAATCCACCAATCTTACCATTTGTAAGTTTACAATCCATGATACCTGTAAGAGAAACACCAAGCAGCCTTTCTTCTTCACAGTTTCTTCTCCAAGACTTGGAGACATACTTAAAGTTTACAAGTGTTGATTGGAATGTACCAAGAATAGTTGCAAGTCTCACCTTCTCCAAAAGAGTCTCTTCTGTATCATGTACGCGAACTACAACCTCTGATAGATTACAGAACTCGCGGTTACGAAGAATGATTTCAGAACAAGGATTGGTGCCATACTCTTGACCTTCTACATCACGCCTACCGTTCTTTGACGCCATCCAGTTGGCAGACTCACGATTAAAGATACCACGTTCACCAGACTTAGAATCATAGAGAGTTTTCCACTCATCCATAAAAAGACCAATGTTTGGCTTTTCACTATAGCACGCAGAGTTGTTTGCAAGTGCCCGCTGACCGTTCTCATTCCACCACTGACCAGTCTTGGCATGACGCATAAGGTCATCAGATAGGTTAGACAAACTAATCAGTGCAGAACGACGTACACCACCAACAACCACAACTTCTGCAATCTTACAGACTACATCGTGTGCTTCTATAGAATATAACTTACGTCCGCCTGCATTCTTAAAAATATTGACAGTAAAGTTAAATAGAGATTCAAGTGGTTCTGGACCACTAGCTCGTCCACCAAACGTCTTCAGCGGTGCACCAGCGGGTCTTATCTTACTTAAATCCCACCTTGGTATCTGTCCGACATATAACATACCAATAAGTTCTTTGAGTCCTTTAGCCCAACCCAACTTACTATCAGCCACTACAATAGTAGTATCTGACATATGAAACTCATCAGCAATTACAGGAAGTTGAGAAACATATTGTTTTTCAACACTAAATCCAACACCAGTGCCATTCATAAGAACATAGAGAATTTCGTCAAATGCCTGTGGACGATCAACTGCTACATAGGAACAATTGTAACCTGCGATGTTCTCACGTTTAAGTGCTTCACCAGCCGTCATCATACAACGCATGGACGGCATAACACGCTGACTAAGAACTGCATTTTCTAGTTCATCTCTCAACTTCTTTGTGAGGTCGAAGTTGGCTGTTTCCTTTAGGTGCTCGGTAAAAAAATCAAAATATCTAGCAACTGTCTCATCCCAAGTTTCGCGACGTTCTTTATCGGGCAACCATCTAGAATAACGGGACAGGTGAATGAACTCTTGGTACGATGTTGGCAAATAGTTACTAGGCATTTATCTTTCTCCATTCTGCTAGTTTTAGTTGTGCCTCCGCACCACTAAATGTATTGTTCTTTATGATTTCTTCTAAGTCTTGTTTAGTATACCCTGCAATAATCATATCATTAATATCTTTTTGTTTCACATGGTTTGGCCAGATAACAATTGTCTGACCTTGTGTTATTGTCTTCTCTATCTGTTTACAAATTTCTTTGTTTCGTGGCTCGTTATCATATATAATGACTAACTCACCGTCTATCAAATTTTTAGAAAAGTCTGCCCCAGCAACTGCAATGCAATTGTCAAGGAACATACTATCTATCGGTCCTTCAACGACGAAGATTTTTTTAGTTTTATCTACTCTATCTAGACCATAAATCTTGTCTGCGTTATCATCCAATTTGACAGTAATATATCTAGGTTGTTCAGAACCAAAGGCTCTACCTTGATACGCGAATACCTCACCATCCTCATTTCTAAAAGGAATCAATAACCTTGGATGATCACAACCCAAAGATGGAAATTTATTTTTTACTAGAAGGTTTGAAAATTCGTAAAAGTCCGGGCATAAGAACAGGTCTGCGCATCTCTCTTGAGGAATATTTCTCTTCTCAACCAATCCTCTCGCCGGATGAGACTTGGGAAGTTCTGAAATCGATTTGAGGTTTTTGAAAATATTCTTTTTAGGAAAGACAGGTGCATTGAATTTAAACTCCGGTTCTGGATTGTTAGTTTTGACGCCTTTTCGATAACGTTCCATTATATAGTCATCGTAAACTTTTGAGTTTACGTGCTTGATAAGATTTCCCAATGTTGTTCCAGCACCACAGTTGTGACACTTGAAAAACAAATCATTCTTTTTACGGTAAACGAATCCTCTAGCTTTTGTGCGAGATTTCTGTGAATCTCCACAATATGGACAACGAAAGTTCCACAAGTTCTCCCCTTTCTTTTTAAAAAGTGGAAGTTGTGTACTTAGTATATTAAGGTATTTGGTATCGATATAAGACATTCAGGTATGATAACATATTAATCACAGAATGTCAAGTTCTAGGATTTTGTTGAGCACAAACCCAGAAATAATTGAAGCGCCAATAAGAACATGACGCCATTTTTCTAAAATACCAACTCTATCCCTGAGTTCATCACGTATAGCCTGAATTTCTTTATTCTGTTCTGCATGTTGTGCAGCTGCAGCTATCATAATTTCTTTGGTATTAGTAGTTACTCTTGAATGAAGTTCAGAGATTTGTTTTGATAATTCTGAACGACGTGTTTCTATTTGTTGCTCTGCCTCTACAATTGCTTCTTCTTGTCTCGCAAGTTTTTCTTCATGTACAGCAAGCATACGATGAATTGAGTTAGATACGTCAGTTAGTTTCTCTATAGCGACATCCAGTCTTTCATGAATTTTTCTTTGGTCTTCTAGTTCCTTTTTGAGAAGTTTAACCTCAGTATCTAACTCATCCATCTTTCTCTAACCTTCAGATTTAAGAAGTGTTAGAGCACCCCAAGCAATCGCGGCCCAAAAAACGACGTTTGTTGGAACGACGGCCGAAAAAAATAATCCAAGGACGCCAACAGCAATAAGGGCGCCACCATCCCAAGAGGTTCTTTCTGATAGTCTGTTTGTAATCCAGTTCATTATAGATCTCCTGTTTGACTAGTTTTAGTAATGGAATTGTCACTATTATATGACGTTATATCGTTTGAAGTATTCCGAATAACAGAGTCATTTCGATACTCATTGAACGAAGCTTCACTATCAAATGTTCGGGTTCTTGTTAAAGTCAACCCATCCGCCGATAATACACTAGTAAATGATACAGATTTACCTGTATCTTCATAGGTGCTTACAATGTGGTCCTTACAACTATTGTCGAGCATGGCCCAAGGAACGCCCGTGTTAGGGCGAGTATATGTTATTATCTGTTTCCACGCCATTTTTTTCTCCATTAACTTTAATTATTTATCGTCTTGAGAATTTGAGTTTTCTAATTTTACCATTCTTTCTTCTAGGTTGTCCAGTTTTTTTGCAACATTTGGATACTTCTTTCTCCATGCCTCTTCTTCAGCAAGAATCTTTATGTTTAATTTCTTTGCTGCCCATGTAGACAACCCATCAACTTTTGCATAAGTCCAAATTCCAAGTTTTGTATCTGCAAACCAACTATTTGTAGCTTGCCCAAGTATGGCTCCTGCAATTGCTTGTACTGCCCAAAACCACATTTAATCAGGTGTCCCCACACAACAAGAACATTGGTCATCTGACGTACAACGACAAGGATTGCATGTGCAATATGAATTTTCACAAAGTTCGTTTTCACAAACATGATAATCGGTTACCTTTTTCATTTTTGATTTCCTTTTAATTGATTTTGTGTTTGAAAACATTTGTAAATATGTTGTAATTAATATTCCTGTCATGATTCATCATCAGAAGCAGGCCATCTTCCAAATGTTCTCACCGCCCAATAGGCAGGATATATTTTATATTTTCTTACAGAAGGTTGTGCGCTCTGCATGCCCCACAAAAAAATCCTATCTGAAAGTTTTCTTGCCCTTTTCCAAGTTTTTTTGTTCATGTTTTTAGAATGATAATAAGAACGCAAACTTGCATAAAGATGATCGTGAATTACCGCTGCACGAGCAACGTCCCAAGGAGAAATGATTCCCCACACTGCTCTAGGGACAGATGCCAAGTCAGTCTTCATTCCAACATCACAAGTTATTCTTCCTGTGTCTGCTATGTTGACACCAATCTCTTTGAGGATTTCTATATCATCCTTTGTCAATAGATGTGTTTTGAAAGATAATTGTTTTTCTAATTTCCATGTTTTAGGAGGTGTGAACTCTGCACTAATTTTAGCATTAAAATTACCCATTGTCATTCTTGCTTTTCCTTTTCTTGATTAGGAGTCACAGCCTTCTCATAGTAAATAATTATCTCCTTCTGCTGTTGTAAATATCTTTTTATCTCTGCCATATTCAATGCCAGAGTTTCATAGTCTCTTACACTTAAAACATAACCAACCAAGTCTCCATTTTCTTTGATGAATTTGTTTTTAAATTCTTCAAAGTTCTGCTCAGTAACAACATAAAAATGTATATCATTTAATCGAACAGGACTCGGCCGAGTCTGTAAAGGAATCTTTCTCTCAACTTCTACTGTTTTAACTTCTACAGGGAGAACAGATCTCCAACTACTACAACCACTACTGAGTAGAAGTGTTGGAATCAGGAGACTCAATAACAGTAAGTTCTTCCAACGATTTAAAAAGTTTGTTTGTTCCATTGTTTATTCTTTTCTCTATTAGTCCTGGCTTTTGCATACTTAACTTGGCCAAATCATGTTTACGCAACTTACCAATGAGAACATCTTTATATTCATTTGCTTTGTCTAATTTAGACTGTAGTTCTATATTTAGTTCTTCAAACTTTTGTTGGTCTTTAACCAACACATTGATAGTATTGTCCTGTTCCTTCGTTACTGCCTCTAATCTTGCACTATTTTCTGTGAGAGTTTGAATTCGTGATTGTGTGTCTTTGTAGTAGTAATAACCACCATACACAACACCACCAACTAAACCAACAACAACTATGAGAATATAAATTTTTAACATTGTATTTCCTATCCGTTATCAAATTGAAATGCGTTCCACCCCAGGCCAGAAAGAGTAATGCCGTGAGATGCAAGAACTGCGATGGGATCTGAAGTAGCATCCTCATATAGAATACTATCATTTGCATCAGCTGCCGTATCAAGAACAAGATTGTCTCCAGCATTTGAACTAGAACCATCTGTGCCATTCAGTATGATCGCAATTTCAAGTTTTGATGATGTAGCAGCATTTCCAGTTGTATCTTGATTGCCCGAAGTATTGACGCCAGGCAAGTTAATGTTTGCACTACCATCAAATGAAACACCACCAATAGTCCTTGCTGTGGTTAGTGTTGCAGCACTACCTGTCGTATTTTGATTACCAGCGGTATTTACACCCGGCAAGTTAATATTAGCTGTACCATCAAAAGACACACCACCAATAGTTCTTGCAGTCTCTAATGCGGTAGCGGTAGCAGCATTACCAGTTGTATCCTGATTGAGAGTTCCTACTACAAGATCAATGGTTCCGTCACTATCCTGATAAGTTACTGTGATACCTGTTTCTGTGTTAGAACCAAACATGGCTCCAACTGTGTCTTGAATAACCTCACTAAGATCAATGTTAGCAGTACCATCAAAAGATACACCATGAATAGTTCTAGCAGTTTCTAATGCGGTAGCAGTTGCTGCATTTCCTGTGGTATCCTGATTAAGAGTGCCAATTACAAAATCTAAAGTATTATCACTATCTTGATAACTTACGGTTATTCCTGTTTCAGTGTTGGAACTAACCATTGCCCCAACGGTATCAGCAATAAATTCATCTAGAGCAGTTCCATCAACCGTAATTGCATCTGCTTCTAAAGTACCATCAATATCTGCATTACCAGAAATGTCTAACGTGACCGCATCTAATTCACCAGCCACAGTCAACACACCGTCAGCAACAGTCATCAGATCAGTATCATCACCGTGTCCTATTGTTGCACCATTAATAACAACATTATCGACAGTCAACGCAGTCAGTGTACCAAGTGAAGTTATGTTACCTTGTGCGGCAGTTGTGAGTGTAACATCTGCAACATATGTTTTAATTCTTGATGCTGCTGTTTTCCTATTCGTACCTCCAGCACCATCATCAACAATAAATAGGTCGGCATCAGCAATTGCAGCACCAATGTCTGTGCCGCCATCAATGTCTAAATCTGCTATTGCAGAAGAACCGCCACCAGAAGCATCAGCACCTATCCATTTACCAGCAGAGGAACTATATTTAAGAAACTTACCGTCTACCTTTGCAGTAGAACTTTGAACATCATCTAAAAATTCTAAACGAACTTCACCAGAACCAGCACCAGCAAACCCTTGTTTTGATATATGATTTTGAACGTGAGTTTTGAACTTATCAAACTCTATCTTCAACTCCAAGAAAGGATCAATTTGTTCTTTAACTTCAGAGGGACTGGTTTTCTTAATAGTCTCAACAGTATTGCTAACAATACTATGTTCTTCTATTTCTGGAACGAAAATTGTTTCAACAACAGGTTCTGGTTCCAGTTCAATTACAGGTTCTGGTTCTATTTCAACAACAGGTTCAGATTTGATTTCAGTGACAATCTTTGGTGGGCCTTCCTCAACAAAGGAAGTCATTAGTTCAGATATAGAATCTACTTTTTTCTGTTGAACTACAGATGATTTTTTTGATTCTTCAAGAGTGTTAGATAACTGTGCAAACAAAGATGAGAGTTCATTAGTTGGATCTTCAATCTTTTCTTTAATCTTTTTACGAGCAACTTGTTCTTTTTTACGAGTTGCCTCTTTCTCTTCAGATAGAACACTAAAGAAGTCTTCTAATTCAGATTTTTTATCTTTATTTGACATTTCTCAACCACTGTTAGTTTATTAATATATTTATATGTCAAACTAATCTATCACATCAACCATGACACCAAACTCCATCTTTCACCTTTTGTGACAGGTTTTACCTCATGAGGAAACATGAAGTTGGATGGAAATATTATACCAGAACCAGCCTTAGTTTCATAGGTATTGTCAGCAACAATAAATTCACCACCTTCATAATCATCATTTATGAACAACAAAACTGTGGCCTGTGGATATCCATATTGTTGGCTATGAGAATGATGAATGTTATCGTGATGAAGAGACATGAAACCACCGACACCATATCTATTAACACGAAAATCAGTATGATGAATACATGCGAACCTTTCATGTTCTATCGCATACAGTCGCATGATTTCCAGAACAGAATCTTTCACTCTAGGATATGGACGATTTAACTCATTCACCCAAACCTCATCCATTAAGACTCTGTTTTGACTATTTGATTTTACGCCACTATCATTAGAGTATGTTGATTCTTTCCAATACCAAGGATAGCTTAAAATTTCTTTACATAAATCAGTAGGTATTACGTTCTCATAATACCCAATCCACTTATTCAACATTATTTCTTATCTTTAAATTTGGAAAAAGTTTCAACCTTCTTCTTTGTTTTCTTCTTCTTGTTTGCCTGAGCATATAAACGACGATAGTCTGGAACATCACCCAAATCTGCAACAGGAAAAATATGTCCAGCAGAAGGACCGACACCTACATATTCTTTAAAACGTTTCATTCTACTCTCCAACACCTGTTATGGTAACTTTTTTCTCAAGACTCCAAGAGTTTTGAATCCATCTTCTTTAGCTAAAATTGAATCATAACCACACAATTCTAAGAACGTAGCAAAGTCTTTATTGTCATACCAAAACTTATCAACTGTTTGAACTTTATCTCCAAAAGTTTTTTTCAATCTCATATAAACTGGTTTCAATTTTTCTAAATCTGTACTTTTAGATTTTTGTTTCATAATCAAGTTTAACAGTTCTGTTACTTTCATTCTTTTTTCTGAATTTCCTACATCAAAAGTATTAGTAGGATTATAATCAATTGAATCTACTTTTGCATTTTTACGGTAGTAGGCATAACCATCTGCAACCTTTTTATCATATGAGAACCAAACTATTGGCTTCTTACCATAAAGAGTATCACCCTTATCAAATCCTCTATACAATTTTTTTTCATAAAATTGTTTGAAGCGTTTCATTACTGTGCTCTTTTTGATCTCATCGCTTCTAAACGTTCACGATGTTGTCTGTATGCTTTAGTTCTACCGTCAATAAGAGGAACCTTTCTCTTTTTCTTTTTAGGGTCAACACCGGGCTCTCCACTACCAGGATAATCAGGATGGTCCACACCTAGTCCAGCGATAGCACCACCACCAGCAGCATTGGCAGGGGCGTCTTCACCAATTCCTCTTTTATCTTTTTTTCTTCCATATTTCATTTCATATTCATGCTTTCTTGCTTTTTCTAGTTCATAAGCTTTATTTCTTTTCGCCATTCTGTCTTCACCAGCATTTTCTTCGATTTCCTGTCCTGTGTAGACATTTACCTCTTTCCAGATCTGTTTTATTGTTTTCATTGTTTCAAATCCTCTAATCCTACATAGATTTTTTCTTTTGTTTTTAGATGTATAACAGGGAAAATTTCAACACCCAACACGGTATCCACTGGTGCTTCATCATCATACACGACAACTTTGTCACCCTCTTTTGCAGTTAACTCTTCTTCTTCTGTGTTTAGAATATCGTTTGTTAAAGTGTATTCACCTTTGGGAAGAACTTCACCAAAACCAACAACCTGTTCAGATATATTATTATCTACTTCGTAACCCTCTTCTGCTAGATACTTTATAAATTGTTTCTCAAAAATATCTGGGTCATCTACAGATTCTTTGAACGTATCTTTGAGAAGAAATAGAGCAGCAGCATAGGTTCCCAACTTAGTTCTGAGGCCTGGAACTTTTGCAAAAATTCTTTTGATGTTAAATACAAGTTTATGAAGAACAGTATATGCTGCTCTCTCTTCACTTGTCAAAAGAGGTTTTGGACTTGTTCTTTGAACTATACCTACCCTTTTCGGTTCTGTGACCATCACTCGATGACCGTTTTCATCTATAATACCCAACCGATAGGCATCAGTTTTCTCAAATGGTGTAACCAATAGTTTTATAAAACGATATGTTACAAATAAGTCTATCGCTCTACCCATTTAATCTCTCCAGTGTCTCTGACACATAATTATCCTTAGAAACATTTATCTCATCCTCTCTAGCCACGTTCAGGAACACTAAGAAGGATTTCAATGCACTCCAATATTCAGGCTGAATCTTAAATAGAAGCAGAGTAACAGATGCATCTGGTCCAAATAGATTGTTAATCACAATTATGTGATTTAGTAACAATCTCTCTTTAAGAACGCCAGTTTCATGATACTTTTTAAGTAGTCTTTTGATATACTTAAAACGTTTCATGTCATCATGAAATTCATCTTCACTTTCACAGTGCGGATTGTCATAATGTTTAATCGCAAACATATTGACATTTGCACTCGTTATTTTTTCATACATTAGCTAATACGAGCACGGATCCTACATTGATTAGTCTCTGTCATTTCATAATTAACGTTTAGACTTAGACCGCCTTCAATGTTGTTACTGATTCCATCATCCTGTAAAAATTCATCATGTGGTGTATCCACATCTTTACCAAATCTACCACCAAAAAGTGTAAGGGGCAAACTAAAGTCACCACTCATTTCATTCATTGGTGGATACTTGTCAAAGGTCAATCCAATCTTCATCAAAGAATTACGCATCAGCTCAAGTCTGTGATAAGGATCGAATTGGTCATCTTCGAAGATTCTTCCAACAACAGCGTTGAGTTTTTTAATAACCTCATCATTGAGATATCCGTTTGAAGGATTTCTACCATAAGTAGGTTCATTAGGAATTTCAGGTTGGCCCTCAACAATAAATTTTTTAAACGGTTTCATTTTTTTCTCCATCAACTGGGATACTTTCTCTAATCTGTTCCTCTAGAAACATTGGTTCAACTTTTTCTGTTTTATGATTAACAATAAATACCTTTCCAGTATTCTCATCATTAACAACAGTCCTGTCACCGTGTGCCAAGAGTGTTTCATTATCACTACCAGATTGTATTTTATTAATTTCTTGTAAAGTTTGCATGTCTGTCCCTCTTTAGATACTATTTATAATAACCAAAAATGAACATAAAAAAAGGAGAGGGCTATCAACCCTCTCCTTCCCAAGACATTACTGACTAATCAGTATTACCTATTAGGCAATATCGATAAGGTCAGCAGGAATGTCAGCACCAACATCAGCAAAACCGATGATAGCCCACGAAGTACCAGTCCACATCAGCATGGCTGTGTCGCCGTCGTCAACGAAGTTGAGGTCAGCATAACCCAGACGGTCAGCAGGTGTGCAAACTGTAGCACCACCATCCGTATCGTGGATGATGATCTTGATTTGACCCTGAACGGTGCCGTCAGCAAGAGTCGTGGCATTCGAGCCAGCAGTCTGAAGCAGAGTGACAGCAGTAGCAACAGAAAGTGCAGTCTGCGTGCCATCAGAGATATCTTCAATCGAGTTAGAGAACCCAATGAAAGAAGGAAGGTTGTTGATGAAGTTCGTCACCGAAACCTTCTTGTTGATAGGCGTACCTGTCGGATCGTCAACAACGTGAAGCAAATCCGCACCGGCAACACCAGTGGAAAGATCGGTCAAAGCCGTAATTTTCTTGTCAGCCATTTTTTTAGCTCCTTATTTAAACCCCTTGCGAAATTGCAATTTAGGGGAATGTTACTGAAGGTATGAACGCATCATCCTTCATCACTTGAGACAGAAGATTCTGGCTCAACATTATTAATTTTTTGTAGAAAATCGTCGCATTGTTGTACTGCACCTGTAAGCGCATTTTGCAATGCAACGGTTTCTAACCTTTGTTTTTCTAATTCCGTTAATTTTCCTTGAACTGTATTCAAATCAACCATCAACGCTTCCCTGCGTTGCATAATATCGTCTTTACTTAGCATTCAATCACCTCAATATTTATACAAAATAATTAATATCTACATCTATTTATAGAACTTCTTTAACCAGAAGCTGCAACAGTCACTCCATTCAATACGGAAGCAGAACCTGTCGATGTACCAGCCTGACTGTACACAGCGATGTCACTGGTATAATCTTCAGCAAGGACACCATCATTTGCATTTGTAGAAGACCCATCAGTTCCGTTAAGAATGATTTTGTCTTCACCCTGGTCATCACTTGCGCCGTCTTCCAACAGACCAATATAAACTTCAGAGTCACCACCCGTAAATGTCAGGTCAGTGATGTCAGCAGTTGCAGTTGCACCAGCAATTGTGAAGTTCACTGCTTCCATGTGAATTTCATCACCGGCATTAGTAGAACTACCATCTGTACCGTTAAGAACAAGTTTATCACCATGTGTATCTCTTGAGCCTTCTTCCAACATCAGACCAAGAATCGAACCACCGTCTTCTTCAGCAATATCTGCTGTACCGTTAAACACGATTGCAGCCTGCCCTTCTGGCGCAGTGTCACCAACACCAGCACCATTAAATCCGAGGAAACCAGCAGCAGCATTAGTTTGTGCTGTACCTCTAAAGGTGATTTGGTTAGTGCCTGTACCAGAGAAGTACATACACGCCATTGTGCTATCTTCAACCATGTCTGTAACACCCAAACGAGACAACAGAATGTGTGCCTTGTTGGTAACAGTTTGGTTTGCAGACCATGCAGCAGATGTGACATCAACTGCCTCGTCAAATGTGATAATGATATCGAATGTTCCTGTATTACCAACCTCACCCTCGGAAAACCCGATGGAGATTGGTGTAGCAGAACCAAAAACGTCAGCTAGATTACGAATGCAAACCAGAACCTCTGGTTGTGCATCTGCATTATCATTACCAGAGTTGGCATGGCCAGGCGAAAGGGCCCAACCCCCAGATGTGGCAATAGCGTCTTGTCGTGCACCAGATGATCCTTGAGCATTTGAATCAATTGGTAGGAACTTGGGACGACTTTCTGCCGTTGTGCTTTTTCCCCATAAAGCCATGTTATTTCTCCTATTTATCTCTATTTATATTATTTATAAACTTGACACTACATTTCTATGTCGGTAGTCATGTAGACATTGATGTCGTACCCAAACCAGTGCCACCACCACATGCAGCAGCAAGATACTCTTTGTAGTGTTTCTCATCATTCTCATGGTATGCTGCCATAACCTTCTTAATTTCTTCGACATCCACATTTGCAACATCAGCAACCTCTTCAGGAGATTTACCCGACTTAATCATATAGTCAGCGGCAAGCATTTTTTCACCCATTGCTTTCTTTGCAACTTTACTACCGACAGCAGCAAGAGCACCTTTTGCCAGAGCTTTAGCAGCCATACCGACTAATGGAGCAACCTCATCAAGTTCCACTTCCTCTAGTTTCAAACCAGCAAGTTTTGCGGCATCGCTAACCTTTTTTGGTGTTCCAATTTTCTTACCACCCTTGTCCCAAGAAATCATATGTTTCCCACCTTCAGTGTCAAAAGGTTTTCTGTCATTACCAGAGTGTGCAAGATTAACAATTTGCATGACTGTTGCACCCTTGTTGGGGCCTGGAACATCCCTACCAAGTCTACCAAATTCTTTTTTCAACTCATCTCTATCATCGTTGCTTAGATAAATCATTGGTGCTCTATCACCACTTGCAATTTTGAAGTCTTGGTTTTTTGCCATTGATAGAATTTTTAGTGCCATGTCTTTTGACATTGCTTCTTCTAGTTCAACTTCTTCAGTTGTAGGTTTCAGATTGATAACATCAGAAGTTTTTCCTGTCATCGTCTTACCACCCTTTCCAATGTCTTTGTTTTCAGTCCTTCTCTTATCACCTTCGGCAACTCTTTTACGCATACCGTCTTTTGTAACATACTCTTCCAACTCATCACCAGCTTTTCCCCACACTTTTGCAAGTGCCTCTTTCATGGACTCAACTTTGAAGTTATGAAAATCTGTGACATCTTGGCCAGGAGTGATAGACTGAGTATGTTTACGATACTCATCTGTACCCATCTCATAAGATTCCGTCTTAGATTTTCCCTTTTTAATATTAGATAACTTTTGACGTGCTGTGGCCAAGCGTTCTTTATCGGCCGCTTTTTTGGTGGCTTTAGCAACTTTGCGCTCTGCTCGGTCTGCTTTTCCAGCAGTAGTAATTCTCTCTCTTGCTGCTTGTCCCGCTTTTCTTGCAAGTGACTTAACACCTTTTTTAAGAACATCACCAACAATACCCTCATCAACTTCTTCGTCATTCTTCTTCTTTTTATGATTGTGATGCATTTCAGAACGTGTCACTTTGAGTTCATTAATGACAACACCTCTTTCAAGACCATGTTCGAACATCACATCATACCAATCAATGTTTCCTTCTTCATCAGGTTCAGCATGCATTGTAGGAACACACTCACCATTGCCCCATTCCTCATGCACAACATTCTTTGCACAAAGATGCTGAGAGTTTGCATCGTTAGGCGAATCTTCTAATTTTTCTTCAACCTCTCCTTCTTCATGAGGATGCTTATGAGGTTTTGTTCCCTTATGCTCTTTCATTGCCTTGGTGATAGCCTTACGACGTTTAGCAAGATACTTATCAGAATCATCTACATCACCATCGTTATCAACATCATCATCTTCTTTTCCAACGGGATCAAGTTTCTTCTCTGTAATATTAGCAGCCTCTTTCCAAATCTCCAAAACAGATTCTTCAAGACTGCCTTGTTTTGTATTTAAATATTTATCCACAATCTGTTCTCCTAATTCTTTTCTTTTTCTAAGTCAAGTTCAACTTCTTCTGGGTTATAACTGTTCATTAGAGCCTTAATTGTCTTGACATCCAACTTCATAATCTTCGCAATCTCTTCTGCGCTCTTCTTATCTTTGATATACTGATGAAGTTGTGACATTTTACCTTCTTCAACTTCAACTTCTTCTTTATACATGTTCAATTCATATTTCTTATTGTCCATGTTGTACACTTGAACTTGAATAGCACCTTTGTCACCTTTCAGGCGATAACTGTTTGTTTTACCAGAAGAGGGTTTCTTAGGCCCAGATGCAACCTTGTCATCAATCTCTTTGGGGTCAATCGTGATACCATGAAGTTTCTTTGCCATCTTATATGCGTGTTGCATAGCAGAGGAAAAGTCTTTGTGGTAGAGGTCATACTTTGGCGCTTCATCAAGTTCAACTTCTTCTGGAACAAACTCATTTTTCTGCATCATCTTAAATGCTAGATTAGCAAGTTTGATGATGGGCAACTTCTCCATCTTCTTCTTGTTTGCATCATTTACCTTGTCATAGATTTGCGAAATAGCAGATGCTGTAAACATATCAACTAAAACACCATCAATCTTCATTGCTTGTTTCTCGGAAGCAATCTTTTTTACTTTATCAATAACATTCTCATCAAGTTCAACTTCTTCTTTTATTTCAAAAGAGGCCACTTCTTCCAGAGCTTCTCTCATTGTTTTTTTATACATTGTCATGAGTTTATCCTTTCATTAAGTCCGTGACATTTTTACCCTTTTCCCAAAATTTACAAGACCAATATCTTGCTTTCCACTTTGGGCCGGGATTGTCACAATTATGCCGGGCCCTGAAACTTTTTCTTCTTGCGGGATCATCTCTTTTGATTTCCATATTAGGATCACCGAATTCTACTTTAACAACATTTCCTTTGTCGTTTCTTACATAAACCTTTGTTTTCTTAATATCACCTTTCGTTGGGTTATTAAGTTTTACCTTTCTACCTTGGTATTCTGCTTCTTCTTCTACCTCACCCCATTCATTAATATTAGAAACAGACTCAACCATTTCAACCTGTCTTGCAAGGTCTTTGTCTGCCTTTCCCCAAGTTCCTTTACCTTTTGTGATAAAAGAATTAACTCTTGCGAAAGCCCATTGTTGTGGTGTTGTTCCAGGACGATGCCCTGTTTTCCATGCAGCCATTCCACGATCATAAAC
>Ga0098060_1000651_pt1 | contig 15103 bp, 17 predicted proteins | sample 21_taG_FD_77063 | JGI IMG/M metagenome (GOLD analysis project Ga0098060, IMG submission 77063) | Marine viral communities from the Subarctic Pacific Ocean - 21_ETSP_OMZ_AT15319 metaG | ecosystem: Environmental > Aquatic > Marine > Oceanic | place: Pacific Ocean | collected 2015-01-19 | reverse complement strand
TATCTGTTGAGCTATCTTTTGGATCGTGGCTTGATCTATATTAAGGTCTGCCAATTGGCTAGGACTCGTAATAGCATTTGTTGGAACGAAACTTATCTTCCCATTTATATCTTTGGATGGAATGCCATTAGGATATTGCCGTTTTAAAGATTCTTGTAGATATTTTACCGCTTGATTGTCCTGTGTATATCCTTTGGTCTGTGCAATATTCTTGCTTGCTACGAATGGAGCAGTCGATCCCGATGCAACACCGGAATAGGGTTGATCGGTAGCCATAAGATCAACAGCAGATAAAGGATTTTGGCGAACCATCTTCCCGTCCTGACCCATAATATCGGGTAGTTGAACCATAGGATTTGCTGTTCTCATCCTATTCATGCTGTTCCAATAATCAGCATTTTTTAATAGTTGGTTGTCAGCATCAATCTGTAATTTTGGATTGCTCGGATTCAACCCGAACGCTTGTATAGATTGCGCCATCTGTTTTGCCTGAGTAATCTGATCGGGATTCATACCATCTGTAATTTGCGACCCTTGTGTACGCCTTGCAATTTCTTCATCCAATCTTTTCGCTTTAGCCTGATCCTGAGCTAAATCAAACTGTCTCTGTTGGGCTAAAAGAGAATTAGCTAAATTACGAGTACCGAGATTTTGTGCTTTCAATCCTATAAGCTGTCTGCTTGCATTTGGAACTAAAGCTTGAGCAAGAGTATTCGCCCCTTGTCCAAATAGGGTGCTAAATTGACTTGTAGACATATCTTTTCCTTACCCTGCGTAATTAAAATATTTTGTTAGTGGAATTGATTGCTTAACACCGTAACCAACATTCCCCGCAAAACCTCTGCTCGCACCATTTGTAAAGGCATTGCCAAGACCGAAAGATGAAGGTGGGGGTGTTGGCAATGCGCCAGGAACTTGTGTAATTTGACCTACACCCGAATCCACCGGAACTGTTGGCGATCCCCCCGCACCACCTAGACCACTTGCCATGTTATACATTCCGTAAGCTTGCCCTGCTATTCGCATAGCATCACCTAACGCCATCATTGTTCCGTCTGGTTGAATTGCAGAAGTTTCTAAATCATCGCCAATCTTATCTCCCACCAATTCATCTGCTAATCTGCTCCTGCCAAGTTGTAGTTCATCTGCATAATTGCCACGTTGAGATTGAACTGCATTTGGAGATAAAAATTGCGAATGAAATAATTTTCTAGCATTATTTCTAGCTGATACAGCGGAATTTCTATCATTTTGTAAGTCTGTAAATTGGGCTAACTCTCTACCGCCTAAATTTAAACCTTGCCCGATCTTTACATCAGCATTTTGTTCGGTATCATTAAATGACTTTAAGTTCTTCGCATCTTCCGCACTCATTAACGCTTGTTCTTGCTCCGGCCCAATCTGTTGAGCTACTTGCTGAAATTTTTCTGTCAACTGATTAGCTTTAGCCGTCCGTCTTGCCCGACCCGCCGCCTCAGAATCAAGCCTACGTTTTGTAGCCCTATTCTGTGCAGTAGCAGTTATATGATTCCCTAGAAGGGAAGCCGCAATTGGAAGCGCAACAGCCCAAAAACCCATATCTTTTCCCCTTACTAATAGTTAGACACATTACCACCAGAACCACTTTGAGAATTTTTACTGTAAAGTGATGATGGTCGTGTGCTATTTTGTTGAGCCGCTATTAAACCCGCATTTGCAAGCCCCGCCTGTACCGCACGTTGGTCATTAATTTCTTTAAATAGAGTTCCAACATCACCAAATATATTGCCCATTGCCTGTTGGTTTGCTTGTGATATAGCTCTATTTGAGTTACTTAGCAAGTTAGCCCCTAAACCACCTAACAGACTACCCCGGCTAACATCCGATTGGGCTTGCCCTATTAAATTATTCATTAAATTTTGATCGTAAGATTCTTTAGCACTTCTAGCACTTGCAACTCTCTCGGATATAGACCGTTGCCCTTCGGCTATTCTGTCGTCAAGACGAGCTTGAGCATCTACTTGACCAGAGCTTCCTAATAAATTTCTCCGAGACAAGGCAAATTTTAACTCTCTTCTAGCGTCACCAATATCTTGCTCAAAGTCAGGAACAAATCTGTTGCGTACACGACTTTCTATATCAGCAAAAGAATCGAGCCTAGCTTGTGTTGGGTCGTCTGTTCCGGGGTTATAAAACATCCCCTTAACAGCATCTATGTTCCCCGCTATCCTTGCCTTTCTTGCTTCTTCTGCCGCTCTTGCCGCCGCCGCTCCACCATCTCCCCCGCCACCGCCTTTTCCACCCATAGCTAACCTACCTTTCCATATAAGAGTAAATCGTATCCGTTACGGCAAAAGCCTTTCAGCTTGCCCTCATATTCAAGTCCTAAATTAAACTGTAACCATTTTTGTGCAACAGACCTGTAACCAATAGACGAAGCCTGTACTCTATGACAAGTCTTTGCATCAAACATAATATCTATCAAAGATGTTATAAATTTTGTTGTCACCCAAAAATCTCTGTTGGTTATATCGTCTGTTGCCACTAACCATATTGTTGCAACTCCGGGGTTTTCGTAAAAAGTTCCTCCGACTAAAACAGGGATATTCGCCTTATTACAAATTGTGTAATGATCCCCATTCTGAGCCAATAGCTGTTTAATAATTTGTTCTTTTGTTTGAGCCGCTTGTGTTGCAGTAAACTCATCGAAATCTTCCTGTCTCATACGTTGACAAACATAAACGCAATCTTCGGCGGTCATTGGGTAGACCGGAAGATTACTCATTAAAGTGGAGCCAGTGTTTCAAAATATAAACTTATAGCATCTAGCTGAAACTCTTCGTTTGAGTTATTCTTAACTACCGGAGCAATATTTACTCCCGTCAACTCAACAGATGTCATGGTATCGGGCCTAGTATCTCCTGATAATGATATTTCGTCTGTTGTAAAAACATTGCCGTCACCATCCAAATATTTAAACGTTAACCTAGCTGTTCCTGTGGTAACAAGATCAACTCCCCGCCACATCTTTAATACTCCGGGTTGTTTTGCATCAACAAAAGACATTGACATTTCAAACTCGTAAGGCGTACCCGCTGTGTAAGTTCCTGTTGCATCATTAGCAACAAACGCTTTTTCTATTTTAAATGTGTTAGTGGCAACAGACGAAATTGTAAACGTGCCATTATAATTAGTAGTTCCTGATATTGTTACAATGTCGCCATTCGATCTGCCATGCGCCGTATCTGTTACGGTTGTAAACCCTCCTGTCCCGTCTGCATAAGCACTAATGGTTTTTTTGGTTTCATACGCATCTTGAAAAACTTCTTCTGTTATCCGATAAACATTATCACCACTACGAATATAAACTTCACTATCAAGAATAGTCCAATCGTCAATTTCAAAGGGCAATTGATGATCTGACCATGCTGTAATTTTTGCTGATTTTGATATTGTGAAAGCATATATACTTTTTTTAATAGCGCATATGTATTGACCCAATGCAGGGTTAAACGTTGCCTTCGGATTAACAGCCGGAGTCTGTGGAAGCACCCTCTGAATGACAGAATCTATAGGAGAACCAATATCTATTTCAGCTTGCGAACCTGTTAAAACAGACTCGGAAATAGACCTAAATCCAAAATCTGTTAACATATACATGTCTTGAAACAACAGAGCAATACTTCTGTGATACCTTGTGTGTACTCCGGGTAATGACTGTGTAAAAGAATGATTAGCCGGGTCAGGATCAACAGCCCATAACTGGCTACCATCAGCAAAGAACACTACTAAATTTCTTTCTTTATATTGTCCTAATGCTAATGCGTTATCAGAACCTTTCTGCTTCAAGCCAACAGCTAGAAAACCCGCATCACTTGTAGTAGTCCAATCTCTAGGATTACCTGTTGCGGAAAAACGAACAGCATCACCATTCGTAGCCCAAATCTTATTTTCCATCTTTACTACGCCCTTAGTATTAGGGCAGTTTGTATCTGAAATCTTAGAGGGTATAGTTCCGTCAAGATAATGGTGTAAAACAGTACCGTTTGAATATTCTACCGATGTATAAATGTAATCACTAAATACGTCAGCATAATGAACATGGGCAACAGTAATACTTCCCGATATTCCAATCGTCCAAATATCGCCCATTGCATGACCAATTTTTGCGCCAAATGTTACCTGAACACCTTCTTGTAACGTTTGTAGTGTGGTTGTAATAGCCACGCCTGTTGTGTAAGCACCAGAACCTTTTTTCCACTTAAAAGTGTTTGGTATTTTTTCAAAATTTCCTGTCGCATCATTGTTTGAAAAAACTACACTGATTACAAATGTATTAGTAGTAACGCCACTAACGGAGAATGTCCCGTTATAACCCGTTGTACCTGTAATTGTAATTTGATCGCCATTACTTAAACCATGTGAATTTGATGTTATTGTCGTTACGCTTGCCGATGGATTAGGGTTTAACTCCCATTGTCCTGTAGCATCATTAGCAACAAAAGTATCGCTAATGATAAACGTATTTGTCGTTACACCTGATATTGTAAATGTGCCATCATACGAAGTTGTTCCCGTGATGATAACGCTATTTCCATTACTCAGCCCATGACTATTAGAAGTAATTTCTGTTGCGCTACCGCCACCACTTGAAGCCATAGCGGTAATTGGGCCAGTATTTTCCCGCTCCATCTTTGTGATTGCGCCTGTAACAGACCCGTCAATCTCTATAGTAAAAGTTGGATTGCCTGTGCCAACATAACTACCACTAGAAGTTGCATCATTAACACCTGATCCTGTAAATGATGTAGGGTTAACATTAGAACCAGCAACTTGCTTTGGAGTAAAAACCAAACATTCAACTTCCCATTTATCCTCCAGAGTATGTCCTGTTGTAGCCCCAAAAGTAACAGACACACCATCAATTAATACTTGAGCGGAACCAGTGATATTTACACCGGAAGTTAAAATTCCACCTTCTTTTTGCCATTTAAAAGTATCAGGTGATCCTGTTGAATCTATTTCTAAAACAAATTTAGTTTTATCTGTACCGTTAAACGTTCCACTACTAACCAAGTCATCTAAGGCGTTACTCCCAATAGGTCGATATTTTGGATCACGAATAACATTGGAATGAACAACCGATCCATCAGAAGTAAATGTATTAAGAACACCGCCCGAAGCGAACAGACCTTTGGTTCCGGTTTCTAATGTCTTAATATGCTCTGTGCCACCACGTTTTCTTATGGCTTTACCAGTAGTAACATATCCATTTTTCAATTCCCTTAGCCTATTTGCATCTGAAACCGATGCTCCTTTTCTAAGGTCTTTACCTATACTAAAATCACTATATGTAACAACAGGCATTAAAGATCGTCCGTGTGAGAATGTTGCATTCGCTCATTAAAGTAATGACTAAAACCTTGCCCTGAATTTCTTCTACCGCCACGCACAAATCGCTTTCCACCTTGAGTACCAGATTTAATTCTCCCCAACATTTGTGTTAACTGTTGAGCGTAGATATTGGCATCTTGATGACGGTAATGCGCTTTCGCATTTGAAAGAGCAAGCATCAAAACAAGGTCTGCATCTAAAGTTACAAAATCCGTAGAAAGCGAAAAAGCATCTAATCTTTTTACATATTCAGTCTCAATCCGATAATGATTCCCGTCAGGTTGAGGCCAGATTTCCATTTGATCCCGCCGTTCATATCTAAGAGGGCGACTTTTAGGAGTTGCATAATCGTCATGCTGGTATTCAATGCCTTCGATCAATTTCCATCTGTTAGCTGTAGATGCAGTTGTATCACGGGCATTAACCCTTAAAAGACGATCAGGATTACAGTTGTCAGGCCAATCATATAAGGTCTGTCCATCATTAGTAGTAGTGGTATTGGTTTTTACCATTTCTCTAGGTATGTACTCCCAATACAATTGCTCTTGCGCTTGGCGCAAGAATGAATCCATGATTGATCCACCCGGCCCCGCTTGTGATCCAGCCGAAGCATAGCCAAGTCTATCCCGCAACTCTTGTCTTAAAGACCCTAAATTTCGCTTTGTTGGTAATGCCATTAATTAGGCTCCAATTGTCCTTGATCGGCTTTATTTAGCAGACTAATCAAAATTGCTTTTGGTGCTGTTGGGGGATGTTTAATTTTTAACTCCCGTAACAATTCACGCAATTCAGCGTTAGTCATAGATTGATAATCCATATTATCTTTATCACTTTCTTCAACTAAAGGAGTAGCAACCTTTATTTGATCCGAGCGATATTTTTCTTCATTGACTTTTTCCATCTTCCGTTCTTCTAGCTTCCCATACACATATTCAACATTGCTTATGTCTGAACCTGTTTTCATTTTGTATTGAGATTGCAACCGGAAATACTCTTCTTCATACTCAATTTCTTCGACTGAATAAATAACAGGATCAGGAGCTTCTACTTGGTATCGCTTCCCTTTTGGGAAAACCAAGTCATGCCTCTTATATACAACTACATTGCCATCACCAAAAACTTGCTCTAAAACAGGTATTTCATGCTCATATATGGTCTTAGCTATTGAAACTTCAACACTTTTAAAGATTGTTACGTCACATTTTTTAGCTTTCACTTCTATTTTCTCCCGAAATAGGGCATATCAGAGTATGCCTTTAGTTAAAATCTCTCAACAGACAACAGATGAGAGGGCCAAAATTCCCAAAAGTAGCTTAAAAAGCTCCCCCAACCTATCTTGGCTGATTCATGGGTCGAATCAGACCCGACCAAGAAAGCCTAAGCCTTTCAGTCGGGGGAGATTAATAACCCGCCCCTAAAGGAGCGTAGTTTACTAAGCTATGGACAATGCGGCATGAGCATTAGCACGGGACATACACATAGCCCCACGCCAAGTTACTCCCCACATATGCTCATAACGATCATAAGGTCGAGGTGGCTTGCGGGAAATTTTACCCTGCCCCTCAATTTCCTTAACGTAGATATAATTAGTGTTAAGGAAATAACACCGTTTAGCCCACGTTCCACCGAGATCATCAAAGGTCGGGTTCCAAATAATTGGTACGCCCTTAAAGCTGATCCGGTCTGTTCCACCTTCTGCATCGAACATAGAACCGTTGCTAATTTGCATGGTTCCGTAAGTCTTCAACAGGAAGTTTCGATAACCGTCAATAAAGTCCGTACCCGCCATAATGTAATTGGGTCGTCCACCATTTTTGGTACAGTTACGCCATTGCGTTTCCATGCCATCAATGATTGTTCCGGTTGTCGTAGTGGTAGTCAATGACAATTGAACTTGGTTTCTCCAGTAAGAATTAGCCGAAACAGAACGGTCAATTCCACCAACAGTGCCAGTAGTCGGGTCTTGAGCAACCAAGTAGTCCAAACCTTCTATGTCATCTGTTGAACCAGAACCATCTTGAAGCAACAGACTATCCATCTGTTCTTCCCAACCTAAGTCAAGAACCTCAATTTGCTCGTTCAATAGATTCGTAAGCTGAACAACTTCGGCTTTGGAATGAACTTTACCTTTCTTATTGTTGTCCGTAACGCTGATACCATTTTGGATCAAACGATCTTCGTCCAACGTGAAACCATCATGCGCTGATCTCCACGGGAATGTGGCTTGCTCGATGGTTGAGCGATTGTTGTATGTAACAACTGTTCGCCCGTTAAAGAATGAAAAATTATTTTGGTAGCGATAACGCAATTGAACTACTGCGTTTTGTTTGCCACCGGGCATTGTTTTTTTGCCACCCATTAACTTTTTCAGCCAAACACGTTCTTGGCTAATCTGGTCAACAGGTTTGTTTTTAAGATAGTAGTCAAGAGCAGTTTTACCCGCAATAGACAACTCTTCTGTTGTAAAAGGCATGACAACCTCCTGTCGTTTAGGGTCTTCCGTGACCCCATGCCGTTATCGTTTACTAACTCAGTTCAGACATTATTGCGTCTGCCATCGAACCCGGCGTTGAAGCCCCAACGGACTGACCGCTTGATTGCAATGGTGAGCTAGCTTTTAACTTGCTTTGTTGTACCTGATTTCCTGACATAGTTCCTAACGCATCATAAAGTTGTGCTACAACAGAAGGCCATTGACTTGGCGGGTATTGTTGTTGAATAGATTCAACTTGCCCCATCAAATACTTTTCTTTGGCCTGAAAATCAATATCTGTTTTTTGTCTATTAACCATGTATTCCTCAATAGCTTTAGTAGACTGTTGTATCTCAGATTGATGATTTGTATTTTGCTGTTGCTGTTGAGCTAACTGTTCCTGTTGATTAGCCAAGCGTTGTTGGCTTCTCCTAGCATTAGCTAGCTCTACTGCGTCAGAACGATCAAGCTCGTAGTTGTCTACCTTTTCCTGCAAATCCTGATAGCCGTCTAAAAGGTCAACCCCGCCATCTTCCACCCCGATTTCTTTTGCGAGTCTTTGCATTTCGTTTTTAGCGATTTGGAAAGCTTGCTTTTTTTCATCCGGGCTTTGTGAAGTTGCCATTCGAGCAAAATCCAACAGACCGCCAAACTCTTCGGGTGAAATGCCCGTGTTGGTAATGGTCTTTTGAATCTCCGCAACGACATTTCGTGACTCCTCAAGTTCCTGATCTTTGGATTTATTTGCTTCTACAAGTGAACGGAATCTCTCTTGCGCCTTTGGCTTTAATCCTTCCGGCTCCGAGTACAATTCATCTGCCTTGTCACCGTCTGTTGTCTCCGGCGTTTCTTCCGTTGACGTTTCAAGTGTCTCAGCTTTTTCCGGCTCTTGCTCCTTTTCAGGTTGCTCATCTGGAATCTGTTCAGGCTCACCATCATCTGATAATTCATTGAGGACGGCATCAACTACTGTTTCATCTTCGGTGGATGACTCCGAGTTTTCATCCGATATTGGAGGTTGCGAATCCTCTGTAACGCTTTCTTCTGGTACTACATCTTGTGTTTCCGGTGTCGATTCCGGTACGACATTATCTTCTTGCATAAATACTCCCGTTTCTATGCGGTGAATAAATTATTCCTGTTGCTTATCTTTTTTAGCATTTGCTTCACGTTGACTAATTCTATTAAAGTGATTTGCGTCAGACTGATTTTGATTTGCTTCACGTTGACTAATTCTATTCATCTGTGCGGCTTCCCTTTGCGCCTCAATACCTTCTTGAGTAACTTGCATCTGGCGTTGTTTCATTGCAACATCTGTTTGAGCTTTATAGGCTTTAAATTGCTCTTCCATCTGATCGCCGTCACTATCAGCTTTTGCTTTTTCTGCTTGTGCGTAATTCTTAACAGCCTTAGATTTTGTTTCTTCAATCTCAGCTTTTAGTTGTTCCATCTGTAGCTGTTGTGCCATCTGTTGTTGTTGCAATGCTTCCATTTCTTTAGGATCAGGTTGCTCATTCTGCTTATCTTTCTTGGAAGGTAAAAATTCGTGAACGTCAAATCGCTCATCAAGCCTTCGTAATGTTTCTTGAGCAATAATTACTAGAGATTCAGCTAATTCATCCTGCCCTTGCTCTCTAAGCTGTGATACCCCTTGAATAGCCTCTGTTAATTTAGGTAGCAAGAATTGAACCCAAACCTGAGTCTCTTTATCTCTGTTTGGCTTGCCGGACGATCCCGCTTGAATGTTTATACTCAACAGATTAAAAATCTCAGATTTTGACATCTTAGGCCAAATAGAACCATCTATGAGTTTTCCTGTCGGCTGTCCTTGCTCATCTAATTCAGGTTGTGCAGATGGCCCCGCAAGTTCTTCCACTTGTTCAGGAGTTAAAGCTTGAAGCAAAAGTTCTAAAGTATGTTTTGCTACTCTCTCAAACCAATCCTCAATTTCATCTGTATCCGCACCTGTTTGAGTTTGAGAATCCTGAGTTAAAATCTGTGCCTCACCAAGAGTTCTTGATTTATTACTTTGCGGTTGAGTTGCGTCACCGCCACCAACAACACGCTCAAAATCTCTCTCAGTATGGTCTGTTGTATATACAGCCGGATCAATTGGTGGGGGAGAAAAAACATCAATAGAATTTCTAATAGGCTGTCCGGGGTTTCCATCTATCCGAACATTTTCACCGGGAGCGGCGTTACTTAATGATTCCGCATCTGTGTCGGAAACATCACCTCTCCGAGATACCCAATGCGGTATTGATATATCTCTATGACCAGCAAATCGAGTTCTTGCAGAGTTGTGTTCGTCTTGTAATTCCCTCAACAAAAATACATCCGACATAGGCAAAAATTGCCCGTCAACAATATTTATTGCCATAGGTATGTAGGGATACCATTGCTCGCTTACAAATTTAGGCTCAAGTGGTTGTTGTAAAAATTTATCCCCACCATCTGCCATATAATGAATCAGTCTGTTTGTTCTGTCATGTATCTCCCAAATGTGAACAAGAGTTGCATGATCTCCCGTTATATCTGTAGAAGTTGTTCCTTCGGTAGTTTTAATTTTAAACTCTTTAGTTCCGGCTGGCATTTTTCCCCATCTTGCCTTTGCTTTTTCAAGCGTCATTACTATTCGCTCGCAAAGAAAAGGGGTCTGTTGCCAATCATCAAAGTTTTGAATAGTTGATAAGTCGATTACCATATTTGTTGGATCGACAACATCAATCACCAAGCCCTCGGACACAACAACCATTTCTTCTTTTTCAAGCTGAGAAATAAATTGCTCAAGCTCTAACTTAGCTCTCGCTTTGTTAGCTCTTTCGTCCGGGTCTTGTACCTGCTTTTCAAGAAACTCTAGCTGTTCCTGTTGTTGTCTTGAATCAATAATTTTGTTTCTTATAATAGGGTTAGGCTCAAGTTGGGTCTGATAATATACTTTGACCCAACCTAAGCCTGTAGTCTTGGCTGACCTTAGACATGCTTTGGCCCTCCGCTTCAAGTCTCCGTCATCAAAGTGACGATTAAGAACAATTTCTGCTGTCTTACCGAACAGACGCATTTTCTGAACGCCTTTTTGCGATACAGTCTCAGACGGTCTAATGGCAAACTTAGGGTTTCTTGCATAAACTTGATTCACGCTCCGTCTAATGTGAGCGTGAATCAGATTAGCTCGTACAAGCTCCCCCGACCCATCATCTTCCTGCTCGCCACGAACATACATGCGATCTTTGGCAACAGCTTTTTCAAAACCGCCACCATCCATACTCATCTTAGCCAGATCAATTCTCTCTTGCCATTTCTGCGCTAGGTTCTTTTCGCCCTCGGAAGGTCGCTTCTCCTTTGACGCAGAATTTTCAGGCTTAGTGAAACCGCTCTGTTTAAGATTACCTATGATTTCCTGTTCGATGTCAGACATTAGTTACCGTTCAAAATGTAATGAGAAACACTTCCTGCACTTCTAGTGGTGCTATAACGTACATATTTTGGAAGAGTAACTTCCTTAAGCATTGGCTCGCTACCAGTGGACAAAGTACCGCTTGTGTGAAGTGTTGACCATGAAGAGTTGTCATCTGATCCCTGCAAGATAGATGTGCCACTAAAGGCGGCTGGTGAAATAACAGATACAACAGTAGTACCGGGCAAATATGGACTTGTAGCCTGTTCCACACCCGTCCCATTAGCTGTCGTAGCTTGTGCCGCTACTACGGTATTCATTTTAAGCATTGGAAATCTCCTTCCGTGGATAAATAAATGGGCTATCTGCCCGTACAATCAAAATCTATATTTTGATTTTTTCTTAGCAAAGCCATCATCGAAGCTTGTTATGTAATCAAAACTCATATAAGCCGGACGACTTTTTTGTGGTCGTGTCGCTTCATAACGATGTCGAGAAACAACGCTGTACCGCCACTCGTCTGCTATATGATCTTCTTGATGCTTTGTTTCTATATCTTCCGGTCTAGCTTCGTCTATCTGCATATTTGGAACACATCTAATAAAATGCTTACAATTTGAAAACACTTTAAACGTTGCTTGCTCTAATAGCTGATTGCAAACATTCCAGCCATTTTCTCTGCTCCCCGGCCCACCTTTTGCGGGGTTCCAATCAACAGACGAATCTCTAAATAGCTCCGAAATACTTATACCTTCACCTCTGCTGTACCAACATGACGGGTCAGCCGGATTATTTCTAAACTTAATTCCTTTAGCCCTTTCAAATCTTTCCATCTCAATAATTTTACGGGCAACTTCTTTTGGTGATTCGCCAGTTCCTACATTCGGCTCACCGCCCCAACCATATAGTTCTCTATATCTGTAGATCACTCCGTCCGGGTCAATCGTGTACCACCCAACAGAATAAGGAGCAGTTTTACCCCAATCCATCGCTCTCCATCTAGGCCAATCAGGGGGAATCGAAAACGGATCAACAATATGTCGTACCGGATTCCAATTCGTAAAAAACTGTCCTTCTGTTACATCCCACCGTCCCTCTAATAATTTCTTTCGCTCTTTTTCAGGAAGCTTTAACAGCATTTCCCGATAACCGCTGTCTGTTAGATAAGGATTATCAGATAAACGAGCGGGAATAAACTGTCGGAACGACTTCGCTATACTTCCGTCTATTCTCTCTGCATGACAAAACTTAGTTCCATTGCCATCATTTTGTATTTTCCAATAATCTTTGACCCACGCATGACCTCTGCCACCGGGGTTTGTTGTCGCCCTCGTATATACTTTAATATCCGGGTTAACAGACCGTGTTCTACTTTGTAAATATTTGTAACAGACCGGAGTTGCCCAATGGGTAAGCTCATCCCAACCGACCCATTGGTACTCTGATCCTTGATGCTTATACCTGTCCTCGTCTTTATCCATGTAGCCAAATACAACTTTGGCTCCCGTGGGAAATCTCCACTCATGGTCTGTTTTACTGTAGTCAGCCCCCGGCATAATCAACGGGTAGATTGCTTTAGACCGATCTACCAGTTCACTTAACTCAGGAAACGTTTTACGAAACAGAATTGCTTTGTATCTGTTCCACTTCAAAGCATTTTGATTCAACCCTAACGCATCTATTAAAAGAGCGTCAGACTTGCCACCACCCGCTGAACCCCCATATAACAGTTCATCGAATGGGCTTGATAAAAATTCTTCTTGTTTGGGGGTAGGTGTCCATAGACAAGTACCACCCTCTGTTTGCTCTTTAGTTAGCAATTTGGTATCGGCGTTACGTCAATAATGTTTTCGTCAAGACCTTCCGGCAACGCTTCCTTTCTAGGAGTTTGCACAAAGTTAATACGGTGATCTTGTTTAACATGAACATTCTTAGGCTCTAAAGAAGCCATTAAAGTTAATGCTTTTTGGGGATGACTTTTAATCATATTCCGAACCACAACATCACCGCCCATCTGCTCAAGAACTCTTCTAAACTTAGCGTTTAGTGGCTCTGATACTTTTTCATCAAACTTTTGTCTCTTTAGCGAAACAGTCATCAGTTATTGTGCATTCCTATATAAACTTCATGTTTGTAAGCCACATAAGCTATAAATTGTAAAAACGAATACCCCTCACCATTTTGCATACTCTTGACCCGTTCTTTCTCCTGCCCATTCCCAATTATTTGCTCCAATTCGGTAAAACTCAGGGGAGACAGTCAAAATATATTGGTATGCGTTATTCCCTATATGCGTTAACAAAGTTATTGTGCCGTCTTCATTTACAACAGCACTCTTACATCCATTAGCGGGTTTATGCTCTATGATGTTGTGCCTGAAACTCACACCTTCAAAATTTATAACTACCGTGCGATCCGGCAATGGTTCCCAACTCAATATAAGCTCTATACCGGGTTCTTGAGGCGACTCGCTATATCCTTGTAGCGGAATAGCAGATAACCCGATAATTAGTAGTAATTGTAAAATTCTTTTAAACATTAGTTGCCTTGCGGTTACTCTTGATAAACCTACCGTATGACCTTTTAAATTGACGATCCATTAAATGCTCAGTGGATAACTCATATTTTAAAATGCCCTTACTATCGTAAATTCTACACGGGTAAGGGGCATGTTCCGGGCGTTCCGCAAATGGCCTTAACCGAATTTTCTCAGGAACTTCAACATTAAAACTATTACGTCCTGAGTATTTGAAAAGCATACTACTCGCCATTCAATATCAGAGATTGTCCTTCATATTTATTAACTACACTCTCCATATTGATGACATAACCCCTTAACTCCCTATACTCTTCTGTGCGAAGCGACATATAGCCAACTTCACGCATAACCCAATCAATCTTTGGGAGTGGAGGTCTGTCGTATACCCTTGCTATCCCCGCTTTGTTGTGAAACGGAGTGCAATTCGTCAGGGAAAAGAGAAGCAATGCTGTCAGGATCGTTACTGCTACCGTCCAACCGCCCAACAACCGCTCTATTTTCCTGTGATTCCAACTTGTATACTTTTTTAATGTCACGAATAGCCTCATCACTAAGTTTAGCGTCCCGCAATCTGCCGCCCACTCGGATTAAATAAAAGGCAACAGATACAAGTGAAAGAATGGTGAGCGATAGCAACATCAATCATCATCCTTGTTTTTATTCTGCCCAACATTACCCGCACCCATGTTGGCAAACTTTAAAGCAATGTTGACGTATTTAGTGGCTTTGCCCAAAACCTCATCATCGAGCTTGGAAGGGGTAAGGGCTGTAAAACCTGTTAATGCAGTAACTACACCAGAAAGAGCAATTAGCCAATCCGGGGCTTGACTTATAAGAACAGCTATTAATTCCATTTTGATTTCCTTTTATTTTTTACCAGCAGACGGGATTTGGTTTCTTGTCGTCTACATCTACATGAAAAAAGTTTTTATAAACTCCGATACGCTTGAACTTTGTAAACAAAATATTTAACAGACGGTATCTCAGGTGAGCATCCTCGCAAAAAAGGTCGCTCGCCAAACCCTCAAGATGACTACTCGTAGGAGAACCCTCTACTTTTGCATTCCACTCAGGACATCTAACCGCACTCGTAACCTTGATCGGGAAACCATATTCGTCACGGACATCCTGTAATAAACTCACAAGCTTTCTGCTAATGTCGGATTGCAAACAACCGCACTTACAAGCAAATTCATCACGGTAAAAGTTGTCTGTTAGCTTTTCTCTTCTTTTCGCCGCTTCCCTTGCTCCTCGGTAGTCCGGCGCTTCCTTTTCTTCCGATCCCATGTTGACTTTTTGTATGTCCAATATTTAGGGTTTC
>Ga0098060_1000650_pt1 | contig 15131 bp, 10 predicted proteins | sample 21_taG_FD_77063 | JGI IMG/M metagenome (GOLD analysis project Ga0098060, IMG submission 77063) | Marine viral communities from the Subarctic Pacific Ocean - 21_ETSP_OMZ_AT15319 metaG | ecosystem: Environmental > Aquatic > Marine > Oceanic | place: Pacific Ocean | collected 2015-01-19 | reverse complement strand
GGATATCGAGTATGGAAAGGTTTATATAGATAGCAATTCATCTTTATATGTAATAATACACGATAATGGTGATAGAACAATATGGCACGCCAGTGAGGGTATGAAATTCATAGAGAGTAAGAAATAATGGCAGCAGACACAGTATTAACACGGTTTAGAGATTTATCAAGTATCGCTTCAGGAACTATTAGTGATTCTGACTTTACTGATAAGATGGAAGCATTAGCTGTAGAGATGTACAATGAAATAATGGACACAACTGTAACAGTATCAACACATACGACAGGAACATTACTTACCGACGAATCATTGGCCCACCTTGCAACCGCCTTTGCTTACCAAAAGATACACAGAAACAAAATGTGGAAAGATACTGGTATGTTAGAATGGCATAGATTTATGCAAGGTGCGTATGAAGTAATGCATATACAGGACCCAACTAAGGTAGAGTACATTAAAGAACGTGACTTATATATACCTAGGGGAACAGACGTTAGAAATAAACCATATATGCACACTATAAGTAGAGATAGTAATAGTGATTCATCAAGTACGTTAGGTGGTTAATGACTATCTCAATGATTGAAACAGTTGAAGATGACATCAAGACAGCCTTGAATGCAGAGACATCTTTTCTGCAAGCCAACTTTAGTTTTTTCAGTTCAGAAAATGATGAAGGAGAGGACGTTGACTTTGAGTACAACGTTCCAAATATTATATATGGCAACGAAAGTACGCCAGTGGACTATTTTATGGATGGTACACGAATGATGACATCCGATGTTGTCTTTCAGGTGAACATTGGTGAATTCACTACTATAACGGTTGGAGGAACGGCCCTTAATAGAAAACGTTTGGTTAACTATACGTTAGACAAGCTTCAGAAAACATTGAATGATATGACGTTCTCAAATGTTGATGTCATTGAGTTCAGTACGACTGCAGGAGAAACGTCTGCAAAAGTTCCTATAGGAGAGGATGAGTTCCTCTATAGAGGTATGTTAGGTATGACCGTTACGTACCTTGACGCAACAGGATAGATAAATATGGTAAATTTCTTAGGACAGAGGACAAGAGTCGAGTTTAATGGACACGACGTATCACACCTTAGTGGTGTTAGTATAAGCAGTATGGCAAAAGTTTTTGATACGTTTCAGACGTTAAAAGACCCATATGACCACGATATAGAAATATCAGAAGAAGCTTCAGGTAGTTTTGACTTTGTAGCTTCAGGTAATAATGGAGACCAAAGATTCAAAGAGATGATGAATTTAGTATTTGGGTTTCAGGATTTAGATTATACTAGTACTCCTACAACTGATTCTTTATCTCCAACCGATGCTAACTTTGATGCTACAGAAGAAGTAACTTATACAATTCCTAGATTTCTTCCATCATTTACTCGTTTATCAGATGCAAATGCCGACATTACATTTGAATCTCCTGGTGAGACTGTGTGGTTTAAAATAGTAGCTATGGGGGAAACAATTACCAATTTAGCATTGCCATTTAGAACATACGGTGGTACAAGTGCAGGTATGGAAATAAACTTATATATCAATAATAGTGGAAAGCCTCACTCTTCTACTAGAGCAAATGCAGACGGAGCAGGTGGGCCTGCTGCAGCTATCGAAACAACATTAGCACACGCTGATTTTGGTTCTGCAATTAGATGGAAAGACTTTACAGTACCAGCTACTTGGACGAACTTAACAATAGGAGAAACATATTGGGTTCGAGTAAAATTTGACACAGAAAATGGTTCTGGAGTTGACCCAAAACTTAGAGTAAGAACAAGTTCATTAAGTGATAATGCTTCAACGTTTAATGCCGACACCACAACTGTACCCGCAAGTGCTACGGCAGATATGGAAGTAATACACTATATAAAATATAAAACAACAGAAGGTTTAAAGGTTGTAGTCTTTGACTACATAGACCAAGCCGAAACAGGTGGAGTGAAGTATACCTTCAATAAGATAAAATTAGATTCAGTCACTCCCAGTTTCGCAAACAGACAGGCGACCCGAGCAACAGTTAACTGGAAATGCAACGATTGGTCGTTTGACGAAATATAATGAGGTAATACAAATATGACAACATTTTTAAAAGGTGCTGTAAAAGTATTCATAGCAAGAGCGAATGACGTTTCTGACCAGTACGCTGCGTCAGATGGACCAAACGCAAGTACATTGGTAAAGAATGCCTGTGAAATATGGGATAATGATACCGGTAGAGAACTTTATTTAATACCAGGAGTTACTGGTGTTAGTATTGGTGGAATGGGAAAAGAGTTTGATACATTTCAAACACTTGGCGATGCATTCGACCACGACATAGAAATTAAAGAAATGGGTAGTGGAAGTTGTGATTTTATTATGGAATACAACAGAACCGCAGGCTCAACTGGAATATCACACGAACATTTAAAAGCACTGGCTTACGAATTTCCAAATGGATGGAATGCTGTAACCGCTGGAAGCGGTGGGAATTATGCAACATTCGACCCAACATTGGACACGGCAGTAACTAGAGCAGCAGATGAACGTGGTTATCAAATAGTTATAGAACAAAAGACTGGAGACGGTACTAACTCTCTCTACTGGTGTTTTAGTAATTGTAAGATAGGATGTTCAATCAGCTTCGCTAATCGTCAAGCTTCCAGAGGAACTTTGACTTGGGACGACGCACGCTATGTATCTTTTGATGAAAGCACAGATGATGGAATCACTAGTGGAAGTACTGCAATCAGTACATCTACTGCAAAAGGATTCTAGATTCATACAGAAGTAAATCATACGCAAATACCTTAGCGTAAGCTAAAAAAATATAATAAGAGGAATTAGGAATGGGAAAATTATTACAAAAATACACGAAACCAGATACAACGGTTGAACTAGTATTACCTTTATCAGGTGATACACTAAAGTTTAAACGTCCAAGTATCGGAGAGATAAAACAATTACAAGATTTTTCGTCTACATTGGAAGGCGACCCTAACGCAGATGTTCGCATATGCGCCAAGGTTCTTAAGACGCTCTGCGCAGAGTTCGCAGACGAATCTGAGAAAACACTACAAGATGATTTGGCTAGCCTTGAGGCTCCAGATAGAGCAGCTATACTGCCATTTTACTTTGAAATGTTAGGGATTAACAGAGAAGAAATCTGGAAATCCATCTCTCAAAATTTAGAAACGACGACCAAGAACTAGCCTTACTAAATATCGCAAAAGAATGGTCGTTGCCGGTCGTTAGCGAACCTTGGTTTGAACTACCGTTAATAACGGAGTGGACTAAGGATAAGGCGAACGGTACATACGCAGCAACTAATATAGATAAATACAAGGTATATATAAGAGATACACCTTCAGTATTTAATCTACCAGACGAAGTTCTGGCATCTATCAATGCCTTTGATGTATATGTAGCTGAAGAAAAACAAAGGGCAATGGACGAAGCAAAAGCAGGAAGATGACAGAAACAGCGGAGACACTAGCTAATAAGAAAATATTTGCGGTAGGAATACCGGGAGCAAGACAACGTATTAGTGGAAGCTTTGCCGCTGCTGGTACTATACAACAAAATTTAGGTTCTTTTCCGAAAGTAGAAATACGTGCATATGGTAGTGGATTTGAAAAAGATGTGATTTCTCCTAAAACAGCTAGAGCTGCTGTTAATAAGGAAATTAATAATGCTCTAGGTAGGTCAGGTAAATCTTTAAATATATATCTTTCTTCTGCAGATAATCAATCAACTTTTCGTAAATTAGGACGTCTACCACACAGAATAGCTCTTAATACAGTAGAAGCTAATAATGCGGTAAATTTTAATGAAGCTATGATACAGTATTTAGAATTAGTTGTACCATATGTCAATGAACACGCTGGTGGAATTATAGGAGATGCTATAAAGGAAGAGTATTTCCAAGCAGGAAGAGCCAAGTGGGCTCCTCTACATCCTAATACTATAGCCAGTAAAGCTAGAAGGAAGTATCCTAGACCTCCTATACCATTGTTTGGTACTACATTTACTGCAACCCTGCCTGATGGATGGCAAGCATACACATATAGGTGGGGGAATTTTCCTGGCACAGGACAATATGCGGGAACCGGTAGGACAAATGTTCGTAAATATATGTCCACATATTTAGTTTCAAAAAGAGGTAAAGCAGCCAATCTAAGAAGTCAATCTGGATTTTTTACTGAACCATATAAATTACCTGGTTCAAACACAGTGGCATATCCACCACATATGAGAGGCGGTTCTTTAATGGACATAGTGGCTCATTTAGCGCCTCAAGCTCAAGTAATAAGGCCCTATGCAGGCAGAGGATATCAAGCGGCATTAAAGGCATCTGCTACAGCTCAGGAACCATCGGGACAGGCTCAAATGAAAGTAGATAATATCCTTCACGAGATAGCTTTGAAAGCTCCTTATGCTTTTTATCACGAAGAGGGAAGAGGAAATAATCCTAAACGTCCATTTATGACACCCGGTTTGGCATTAGGAATGGGCAGAGTTGAGCAATTATTTGAATTGTATTTAAAGGAAGGAGCTAAGAATTTTAGAAAAGCATATCAGGAAACCAATGTAGATGGATTAAGAGATATGAATGAACTTGAAATATTATATCAACAGGGCGCAGATGAAGCTGCTGATGCAGCAAGAATTTCTAAATTTGCTCGAGGAGCTGGATTAAAAAATCTTCCACGAGTTGCTAAATTTGACCACATATTAGATAATATGTTTTCTAAACAAAGAACTATGAAAGGATTAATGAGACGATTATTCGGTAACCACTTAGTATGGTGGTTTGTGCCTCCAAGTAAATATTGGCACTACATCGGTATGGCGTCTGATATTTATGGTTTATTGTACGGTACAAAGAATATGGGCGCAGCTATAGCATATATAAAAGCTATGGGAATTGGTTTAGCAGGTGCACGTGCTGGAAGTCCAGTGCCGTTCACTAGAAAAGCAAGACGACGTAAGTTCCGTCAAAAATTATATACCAGAGCTGGTTATCATAGAACACAAGTAGGAGGAAGACGATAATGATAAACGTCTCCTATATGATAAGAACTGGCCAAGCCCAGCAGTCATTACTGAAACTACAAGCTACGATGGCATCTACTTCAGCTGTTATAGCAAGTGGTGCAAGAATGGCAGATGCAGCATTGATGGGTGTATCGGCTTCATTTATAGCAATGGGCGCAGGTGCTTTCGTTGCATATAATGCTGTAAATCAATTTCAAGAATCTTTAATTACAGTACGCGCATTGGGTGGCGTTACAGAAGAACAGATGTATGAACTAGCTGATTCTATTAATCAAGTAGCAGCTGAGTTTGGTGTATCAGGTGATGAAATCGCACAGGGTGCGGTTATGCTGTCTAAAGCGGGTCTTACAGTAGACCAAGTAAACGAATCAATCGGAGCAATGACTGCCTTATCTAAGGCAAACGGTATTGCATTCGAAGAAGCAGCACGTATGACAGTGTTTGCTGTTAATACTTTCGGTAAAGAATTCTCAGAAGCTGGTGAATTAATGGACGCTATGCAAGTAGCTACGCAAGAATCTATATTAGACATAGGTGATTTGCAGAAAGCATTTGCGTTTGCAGGTTCTACAGCTGTTATGTCGGGTGTTAGTTTTGAACAATTAATATCTATAATGGCTACATTATCTAACCGTGCTTTAGAAGCTGGTATCAGTGCACGTTCCGTTAACAAGATGTTCTTGGATATGATAACGAACACTGACGAACTTCAAGAGTTTATGAACAGTATGGGTATGACTTTTGAAATCATAAAGGATGGTAAGTTAGACATAGACGCACTTATGGAAGCCTTTAGTGGTCAACAGCTAACGTTGGAGATGCTTCAGTCCGCTTCAGACGTATTTACTGTTCGTGCATTACGTTCGTTCGGTTTATTAATTGGTGCTGCAGATGAGTATCAGACTATGTTGGCAGACGTTACTAATTCACAAGGTGCGTTACAAGAAGTTGTAGAAATGCAAATGACATCTTTTACAGCTATGTTCGCCAAGTTACGTCAAGAGTTATTGGCACCCCTACGTTCTCCAGAAGTTATAGAACAGGTTAGTGTAATGGTAGACGGACTTATAGAAATGTTCAATACGTTAAAGCCTCAATTATTAAATACAATAATACTTTCTCTTAAAGGATTTTCCGATATAATAACTGACGAAGGATTTATAAATGCAGTTGCTTCATTAGGTAATGGATTATTTGTAATGTTCCAGGCATTGGGCTTTATAAATAATGTACTCGGTGGGCCGGGTGGAACTTTAATAAAAATAGCATTAGGAATGAAAATAGCAGCATTCTTTACTAATAGATTTATGATATCTCAGCAAGGAGCTGCAGCAGCTATACTAATGACTAACAAGGCTCAGGTTAAATATACAGATGGAGCTAAATCTGCTATAAACGCAGGTCAATCTCATATATTTAATACAAAAATGTTAACATTTTCAATGCAACGTTTGGGACAGACAGTTTCTATGGTGGCTAGTGCATTCACAGGTATGGTTATAGCTGGTATGATGTTTTCTGGTACTGATAATCCGATATTACAAGGTCTTTTTCTATTGAACGCAGTATTAATGGCATTTAATAGTTCTATGATGATTGCTACAGCATTGATTGAGGCATTTAAGGTTTCTGCAGCCACAGCAGGTATTGCAGGAGTTGCTATGTTTGTTGCTACGATAGGCGCATTTGTTTTAGCAGCAGACGCATTTAAGGCAGATAGAGCATCACAGATGGCAGGAATAGAAGATATGGCCGTCGCAGACACGGGTATGTTTGTCGGAAGAAAATCTTACGACACAGGAGGAGCAATTGGGCCTCGTCACCAATTAGTTTATGTAGAACCAGGCGAGCAAATAATTTCAAAAACACAAGGAATGGCAGGTATGGGCGGAGGAATAACAGTAAATGTTGGAGACGTATATGCGCAAGATGGAACAGACTTTGCGCAAAAATTGGCAGAAGAACTGCCACGAGCACTTAGAGTATCAAGTTACTCTGGAGGATTCTAATGGGAATAATAGGCGCAGGCTTAAATAGATATTATAAAAAAGTAGATTCAAGTCTTACCCGAGATACTAGCTTATCTGGGGTATATAAAGACATATTCGATGGTAATACAGCAACAGCTAAAATAGCTGCCGCACAAGACCCTCAATATTATTTGTCAGATGTTACTATTCCAGAAGCTGATTCATTTGGTAATTCTAAATTAGTAGGAATGAAACAATATTACTATCCAACTAGTATAGATATAGCTGATAAGAATTATCTTCCAGGAATGAAATTATGGAAAGTAAATTCACATATTGGAACTGATAACGAGGGAACTATGACAGTTAATAAACGAGACTTGACTGTATTTACATCTAATAATGATGTATCGGTTCCTTGGTTATATGATACATTTAATAATGGAAATAGTAAGGTAGAAACGGTAAGAGGAAGTACGTCGAGTACTGTATATTCATCAGGAGCTCAATATATATCTTTAAGTGATGCGCTGACTTATCAAAATAGAGATTTATCTCGAAATGATATGATAGAACGTTATGGTGATACTATATCAACAAAAGGTGGACAAGAAACAATTGTTTATGTACAAAAGGGAAGGCAGTTGGGTAATCGATTAGTATCAGACGGTAATATAATTACTAATGCTATCGCTAATACTGCTGCTGTTGTTGTAACGGGAGTTGGATATCTATTTAGTTGGACTGGGTTTGCAGTCGGGCTTACTGCAGCCGCGGCAACAATAACATATTCAGAAGAGTGGGAGCCGCTAGAGGATAAGCAGAAGTGGGACCAAATTGATATTCATTTCCACAATTTACCAGACAGTAGCATAAGAAATACAACCGAAGTTTTACATACCGGTGAATCCGCTAGAGCAATTGCTACTGATTCTGATGTAAGTAAAACGTGTATTAATAGATTAGATTCTCACGGTAATAAGGCAATTTTTGATGATTCTGGTAATCAAATGTTTACTGCTAATGGTATATTTTCTCCTAAAAGATATATATCGGGAGGACAGTCCTTTAAATTAACTACTTTCTGGGATAAAGATATTGTCCCGGGCCGTAATAAATCTAGTGAATATATAAATACTAGATATATAGGTCTATCTAATTATAAATTGAAGAATAGACAAGAAGTTAAAGCAGTTATAGAAATACCAACTATATATCCAATGATAGATACTGCTGGAAGTCCGACGATGAGAATTGGAGATGTTGGTCATAGTAATACCAGTATTATTAATCTCGAAGGAACTTTACAGGCAAATAAAGATAATTCAGAAGGATATACACAACCAATTATATCTACTGATATATACATAGAAACAATGTCCCCACTGTTTAGAGCTAAATCAGATACACATAATCTTCAAACAAGTATAGCATCGGAAGCTATGGCTGATTGCGCTTGGGTAAGAGGTATGGCTATTACATTCAGTAGAAGTAAGCCGCTAGAATCTGAATCTTTTTATACGTTTATGGCAAGAATGACATCAGCATCACAATCTGCTGATATTGCATATGGTCAAGACCTCAGGCATCACGCAGATAAAATAGATGATGCAGCAGAATATGGCACTATTTCAGGAGTTATCATAGGAAAAGTGCCCGTAGAATTCTCTGGAAGTGACTATGAAGCAAAATACAACTCTGATATACAAAATATTCCAGATTATCCTATTATGGCTATACCAATTTCCAGGCCTTACTATGATAGTTATACGGTTGTACATACATTAAAAAACAGATGGAAAGTTAATAATTTACGACACAGCACTGAAGCAGGCTCTGGTAGTAGATTCCACAATGATTCTGAATTGGGAAATACATTATGGTATCAATTACAAGTTCCAGATATGCCAAATTACGGTGTAGTTGTAGATGAAGCTGCTTGGTTAAATTTTAGATTTGACCTTAGTGAATCAAAAATGAGTTATGTAATAAGAGATAGCCAAACGGGAGAATATATAACTAACCAAGTTATACCTACAGGGGCGAAATTTAATCAAGAAAATGCTCCTAGATATATGTGCATATGGAATTTTAATTTCCCAGGTAAAGCAAAAGATGCAGGCACTGGAATAGATGATTATGCATTAAATGCATTGGGACATACTGATGATGATGGTGTAATGGATTTCGATACGGGAACTACAGTTTATGTAGATAATATAGCGATGACTGGTTTTAATCATACACATACTAATTCTACAATAAGTTATAATAATCCAGGAAGAGGAAGAATTAATATAGCATCAACGACCACGACTACTGTTGCAAATGATATTGAAGATTCTACAGATACTCTTAGAAGTGTTCCATCGAATACTTATATTTCATTTGGGTTTGATACATTAGCAGAATTTGATAAAAATGCATCAGGAAATACACACAATCTTTGGTTTAATGGAATGACTGCAAGTTCTAATTTAGAAGCAATACATCACGATGTAAGTGATATGTCAATACGCGCTGGATTCTCTAGTAATTGTGTTAAAGAATTAATAGGAGGACAAGCAACACATTCTTTCTTTGAATATAAAACGTCACCAGCTGACACGGATTCAGTTAATGGAAAGTATAGAGGTTTAAATACACTCGGCGTTGCTAACAGGGGGTTGGATTTTGATGGCGACACCCAAATAGATAATTTCAGTAAAAAAGGTGCAGTTATTTTGGATTTTAATTCTCAAACTGGCAATGTGGGAGTAGATTCTAATGGTGCGCAGGCAGCTCCAGCCAAACGAGAAAATTTATTTGTATCGGCAAAAGTTATAGATATATCTCAAGCGCAAGCTGGTCAAATTACAGTAGATAATCAAAGTATTTTTAATTTAGATGATGATACAGAATATGTTATTTATAGAGCAAATATGTCTGCATCATCAACGGGAGAACTCATAGGAAATGAATTTAAAGTTACAGGTTGGACAGATAGCCCATACGGGACCGTAGCTAAATTAATATCTAGAAATGGAAATGTAATGACATTCGATAAAGATTTAACAATTTCAGGTTTCGGTCACGCTCAGCTTAGAGATTATTGTATAGCAGATGCAGCAAAGGATACTTGGCCACTATGTACTAATAAATATAGAAATATTTTATATGTTTCTCCATTGAAATATTGGATTACTCTCGAAGTAAAAAATACATCAAATGTAGCAGGAACTGCTGGTTTGCCTAAATCATATGAATCTATATGTATGGTCAATGAAGGTCGTGCACCTCCAACTACTTCAGAGTTCGGAGCTTCTTTTAGCGAAACCACATATACAGACGCGGGTACTTATCTTAAAGGATGGAGTTTAATACCAACAATCGATAACTCTTTAATTGAAACTCAAACTGATTATGGAAATGGTATAATGGATGTTGAAAAAGGTCCAAATGCTGGTTTTATAGATAAAATTATAGTAGAAGAAGGCTCTGAAGATAAAAGTAAATGGCTAGTTTTTGATTCATCTCCAATCATTGAAGAAGATAAAATGAAATCAGGAGAAACATATACATCGTTAATTTCTGGTATGAATCCACTATCTTCATCTTCGGCGACTATTGCCACAGATGAAAATACTGATAAAATAGTTGATGAGGATTATGGTATTTCAAATCAAAAGAGACCGATAACACTAGCTATTTTTGAAGATAGTGTGCCCACAATATCTGATTTTTCAGTAAAACCTAATGATAATAATCCATTCTATCCAGAATTTACTTGGAAATGTAATGATGACGATGCGTGGTATGGTTTTTTAATTATAGATACAGAAATACCATCACATCAATATCATAAATCATCATTGCACGCTCCAATGTGGAGACCATTACCAAGTTCTGAAAATCCTGGAATGAATTGGCCACCAAGCTCTAGTGATAGTGAATCAGATATTATTGATTATGTAAACAATAAACGGTATCCGTATGGATATACTAGAAATGATACGAGAGCTGAAGACAACCAACGACCATCAGCGACTACTGCTATAGGAACTCACGAAAGAGGGAAAATTAATGATTATACTACATTTTTAGACCCAGAAGGATTATCAGGATGGTGTCATAACTTCGATGGTTCTGGAGATAGTATTGCACTCTGGGCACCTGAACATAGTGGAAGTGAAGATATCGAAGGAAGTGCTAATGGCAATCAAAGTTCTATAGTAATGCACATAAGACCAGATGAATATCCAGATGATGAAATGGGAATATTTTGGTCTGGTGGAGCGGGTGGTATTGATTTAACGATGAATAGTTCAGGTAAAATTATAGCTAGATTTTATTATAGTTCTAAAGCTTTTGTAGAATTAATGAGTCATTCGGTTGCTCCTAAAAATGGAAATCCTACAAATATTATAGTAACTTTTGATAAAGATTTAACTCACGGAAATTGTAAATTATTTATAAATGGAAAATTAGAAGACCAAAGTGGTAAAGTATTATCGACTGGTTCTTCTACTCGATGGTATACTAATGCGCTTATTTGGAATTTTAGGGGAGGTTTCGGATATCTTTGGAATATTGGCTCAGGTGGTGGTGGTAAAGAATTCTTTAATGGAAAAATGGAAGAGTTGGTTTATTATCCTCACGTAATATATCCTATTAATCCAGCAGATGGTACTTTTACTTGGTCAAAGCCAGTAACAGATATAGATGATAATGGAAAACCAATATCTTATTTTGCCAGATTATTTGTAAAGGATTATCATAATATTAGAGGAACTAGTATTAAGGAAGTAGCTATGTCCTCGACATTAACAATACATAAAGCAGGAGTTGAACTATGAGTATTTCATCATCAGATAATTATATATTAAAAGTATATACAACTAAGGCAGATGCGCAAGCAGATACTAATGCATTATCTATAACAAGTTATGGAGTAGGGCAAGTATCAAGTCACGAAGATGACCAATACTTTGTTGGATTTAGAAAATACTATTACAGAATAGAGTTTAACGAACCAGTCGCTGGATTTTACATAGACTGGGATGACGGAGAAGATAACTCACAAGAGAAATCTAATTCACAGGTAGTTTATCTTGACAAACCACAACACTACGGCGTAGTAGACCATATATACACTAAGAGCGGTAAGTTCTTTCCTCTTGTACGTGTTATAAGTACAGAAGGATATTGGTCAAAATATTATACAACAGGTAATACAGATAATACCTTCGGTGAAATTGACGATAGAACCGTAGCAGACATAGGCAAGAACAGTCAAGATAAATCGTTACTGCACTTGGATACGCAATTTAGTACAAACAAGATACCTTTCTTTTATCCGACAACGTTACCACCAATAGCTGTACTTAAAACAGATAGAAAAACAGTATATAGTGGTATATACAATACAAACATCGAAGGAAACCTGGCTCGCAGAGGTTTGCCAAGTATGGTTTATGCTTGGTTTAGTGGAGAGAGTGTAAGCCCAGATGTTCACAAAGACGTACCTGTAGAAGTTACGTACGAAACAGTAGGTGGTAGAATACGTACAACAACGTTACATACTAAATACAATACTATATCTGCTGCTAATCCAGTAGCGATATTCGATGTCTGGAAAATCTTAGAAGCTAAATTAAAATACTGTACGGAAGCTACTTCAGCAAATGATGCGTCCAGTAATATGCTATATCCAGGTGAAAGAGTTTATCTTAGATTTTGTCATACGGCAAGTATTCAGTCTACTGCAGTTCCTAAGTTGCAAAGTCAAACGCAAGCTACAGGAAGTTTGACAGATAGAGTATTTATTAATTATGCAAGTACTGGTACAGCGATAGCTAATAGTGCTACTATATTAATATCAGATACTACAAATTTTAATGGTCAATTTACCGCGACAAATCAATTTACTGTTAGTAGCTTATCGCAAGGTGGCGGAGCGTGTGAAGTAACTACTAGCGCACCTCACGGTATTCCAGCTAGTCAGGTAGTTACATTATCGGATTGTGGTGCATTTACTGGAGACCAAACAATTTCATCTGTCGGTGATTCTACACACTTTTCATTTTTAACGGCAGTTACTGGCGTAACTTCTGGTGTTAGTGCTAGAGCAGTGACTAAAAATGGTTTCTTTATTAATAGAACTACAAGCTCTATGCCTTCTGCGGAAGCTGATACAGGAGGGTGGGGTGTATATGACCACGCAAATGACCCAGTAATATGTAGTTTAACAACTGGATGGCCTCATCACATATTTGAGAATAGAGGATTCTTTACTACAGTTGATGCATCTGAAAGTAGAACTCGAGCATCTAATTTAACTATACCTGAGAACAGAGCTAATCTATGGCTCGATAGAGGAGATTTTTCTTTCAATACTCAGGCAGGAAATACTAATTACGCTACTGATACACTTAGTGCAGCTGAAAATAGAATGGATACTTACAGAGAACGACACGCATATACACACGACCCATATGTAGATAATGATTTTGTCGGTGTTCGTGGTGTATTAGATGATAGAACAGTAGGCGGAGATAATAGATTTTTAGATGATTATAGATTACTACGATTACAAGTTAAAGATGACAGAAGTGAAACTGCATATGATAAATTAAGTTATTCGAAGATAGAATCATTTAGTGATTATACACAGGCCAATAATGCATCTAAAAATTTACCTGAAGAAGTAGAAGAGCGCAATCTTATCTCAGTTACTGTAAATAATGGTGGGACTTGGACCGACACAGAAGCTAATAATGACGATGTTGCTAATGATATAATGACATTGGCAGACTCTAATATTATCAGTGCAGATGAAACTCCAAAGAATTATATATTAATAGCTAAATCAGAAAGAAAGTTTGACAGGTTATTTATTGGATTAAAAAATATAAATACTACTAATCTTAAGGATTTTAACTTAGGAAGATGTAGAATTAGTTTACAGTATCCTGTTAAAGACCCACTAACAAATGAGATTAAATTTAGGGCATTACAATTTACTGATTATACCCGTGCTCCAAAACCTACAACCCACAGCAATGCAGCTGACCCTGACTTTGTATCCCTAGCTGTTAATGGACCGTTAGTCTTTGAAGCTCCCGATGATTGGGTTAAATGTAAGCACGATACTAGTGGATTGGTTGACCCAACTGATGTAGATATACCATCTGGTAGTGGATGGACATTTGATTCTTATGCTATACTTATGACAATTGGTTGGGAAGATGACGCTGGTTCTTCTGGTATACCACACATTAAATACATATATCCTTATGACAATACTCACTCAGAAGTTATAAAGGTGACTGATTCATCGCACGTATCTTTGAATGATATCCTTATCGCGCAATCCGTTAGTTGGAATAGACGTGGTAAGTATATAAACATTACAGATAGAATAGGACGTTCTGAAATACGTAAGATTGGGTCAGAGGGTGGTAGCATACGTTTCGGAGGAATAGCCTTCGGAGATTACTCTACATCAACTACTTCTGGTATGGCAGATTATAATAACATAAAGAAATATCAGCAAGAAGGTACACCAGTGTACTTAGATATTCAACGACCAGATGGTACGTACGTAAGGTTCTTTGGTAAGATAACGAACTTATCCGAAGACGTTCCTACTGGAAGAGTAAGTAATAAGTGGGCAGTTGAATTAGCCACAGAGGCCGTAGCAGAGATAGCTAATGATGGTACTTGGCTATCAGACGGACTTATATCAATGGGAGGCATCTTAGATGAGAGGCCGCAATTTATATAGTCTTCCTAAGTTAGTAATAGGTGGGAAAGACATTACTGAATTTAAAACAGTAAGTGTTAACTTCCCAGGCAATAATCGAATTAATACATTGACAGTTAGTATCGATGACCCTGAGTACCAAGATGCACATCTATTTAATTCTAAAGTAGAGTTCTATCTAGGAGAGGGGGTCAGTGAAGGTTCGCCAATATTCGTTGGATACGTTAAGGAAATGAATCCTTCTGATACGTCTATATCTATAACAGCATATGACCCACGTATCTTTATATCTGGCGCAGAGGCGGAACCAATAGCTATAACAGATAAGGCTAATTACGATGGGTACACTACTGTTCAATT
>Ga0098060_1000649_pt1 | contig 15131 bp, 12 predicted proteins | sample 21_taG_FD_77063 | JGI IMG/M metagenome (GOLD analysis project Ga0098060, IMG submission 77063) | Marine viral communities from the Subarctic Pacific Ocean - 21_ETSP_OMZ_AT15319 metaG | ecosystem: Environmental > Aquatic > Marine > Oceanic | place: Pacific Ocean | collected 2015-01-19 | reverse complement strand
TTTCATCGATTCGATCGACGTCAAACGCCGCACGTTCGCGGACCGCTGCGGAGACTCCCTCCGGGATCAGACCCTTCTGCTCCATGGCTTCGGCTGCGAGGATCTCTATCTCTAGCCAGATGCCGAATTTGGATTCGGGAGACCAAATGGCTGCCATTTCGGGACGGGTGTATCTGGGGATCATGGAGTACCTCGGGGCTGGGATTCGGCTTTCTATTACTGGCTGGAGCACAGAACACCAGTGTCTCGGTAAATTGAGCGCAGATGAAACTGCGTGGCGGGTGTGTATCCCTTGGTGCGGGGAGGGTTGCGGAATATGAGTGCATGGTTGAAATGCGTGGCAATTGGTAGACTGGAACGCTTGTATGTTTCGGTGGCGGCTGGAGCAGGTTCATGCAACTCAAACCGATGATCGCGACAGCTGCTGGCCTTCTGATGATGGGACCAGCGCTGGCCGAAAACATAACTGGAACCTGCCATGCGCCTGTTTTGATTCCGGAAACGTTCGAGACCGTGACCGAGCAGGTGCTGCACGAGCCCGAACGCACCGAAATTCGTATTTATCCCGCCGAATACAAAACAGTGTCGCGGTTGGTCGAGGTCAAACAGGCCGCGACCGAGTATAGAATCGTGCCTGCAGTCTATGAGGCGGTTACAGAGCAAGTGCTGGTCCGGCCGGAACGAACAGAGACGGTTGTGATCCCGGCAGAATTCGAAACCTACACCGAACAAGTGCTGGTCCGGCAGGCTTATTCGACGTTGGATTTGAAGGACGAGGTGGCTGGTCGCGAGATTGCCGGCGAGGACGAGGCCAGCAAAGCTTTTCAGAATGACGTGCTTGTGTCGGTCGAGGTCCCGGCCGAGTACAAGACAATTACACGCACGCGTATTGTGAAGCCTGAACAGTCCGAGACACGCATAGTTCCAGCAGAGTATCATACGCTCGTGAAGCAGGTCCTGGTCGAACCGGCACGTGTCGAGCCGGTTACGATACCAGCGGAGTATGAAACTCTCATGATCGAACAATTGGTCAAGCCCGCCCGTGAAGAAATCGTCTCGATCCCGGCGAGGTACCGCACGGTCGAGAAACGGATCGTGACAGGCGAGGGGAGGGCAGAATGGAAGACTGTGTTGTGCGACGAAGATATATCTCCCGAGACGATTACTGCCCTTCAGAAAGCGCTTTCACAAGTCGGTCATGCGGTCGAAATTGATGGCAAATTCGGGACCGCAACGATGAGCGCGCTGAAAGAGCACCAGCGGGAGCAGGGCTTGGGTGTGGGTCAGCTGTCGTTTGAAACGCTAGAGGCACTCGGCGTACCTGCTCACTGATCCTTTGGGTGCGAATGGATCGCAAAAAGCCGATTGAATTCATGGCTATGGCGCCGAGCCTGCTGCGCCCGTTCTGCTTTGCGCCGTGACGCACCGCCGCAGTATAGTGCACGTGAGTTGGGCAATAATTCAGGCTAGACTGAGTTGCTGCGATATATTGCGTCTGTCTGTTGCGCCATAGGCGAAACCGTCCTAATCCGGCGCCAGATCAAGCCACCCCTGCGGCAGGAGACAAGGTACCATGTCAGAGATCGAACGCTTGGCACTCGACTATTTGCCCGTGATCATTTTTCTGGTCATCGGTGCCGTGATTTCCGGCCTATTCATACTAGGTTCGGTGCTTCTGGCGCCCAGCAATCCCGATCCGGAAAAGAACTCAGCATATGAGTGCGGCTTCCCCGCTTTTGACGACGCGCGGATGAAGTTCGATGTGCGATTCTATCTCGTCGCGATTCTGTTCATCATCTTTGACCTGGAAGTGGCATTTCTGTTCCCGTGGGCGGTAAGCCTTGGAACGATTGGCTTGGTCGGATTCTGGTCCATGGTTGGTTTCCTCGGTGTTTTGACCATCGGATTTGTTTATGAGTGGCGCCGCGGTGCGCTGGAGTGGGAATAATGGCTGACGATTACAAGACATATGCTCTTGGCGGCGCGCGGACGGGAGTCGAAGGCGGCTTTCAGCCCGGCAATGACGACCCGTTCTACACCGGCCTGTCAGACCAATTGGCTGATAAAGGCTATTTCACCGCCGCAGCCGACGATCTGATCACTTGGGCGCGTACCGGTTCCCTGATGTGGATGACGTTCGGCCTTGCCTGCTGCGCCGTGGAAATGATGCATGCTGGCAACCCGCGCTACGATCTTGAGCGCTTCGGTATGGCGCCGCGCGGTTCACCCCGCCAGTCGGACGTGATGATCGTTGCCGGCACCCTGACCAACAAGATGGCGCCAGCCCTGCGCAAGGTTTACGATCAGATGCCGGAGCCACGCTATGTGATTTCCATGGGTAGCTGTGCCAATGGGGGCGGCTATTACCATTACAGCTACAGCGTTGTCCGTGGCTGCGATCGAATCGTGCCGGTCGATATCTATATTCCGGGGTGCCCGCCGACTGCTGAAGCGCTGGTTTACGGCTTCTTGCAGCTACAGAAAAAGATTCGCCGCGAAGGCTCGCTGGAACGGTAGGAGCTGACATGATGACCACAGAAGCTATCGAAGCCCTGGGTGAGCTGGGCGCTCACATCGCCGCGCGCCAGCCGGATGCCGTCAAGTCTGCGGACGTGACGCTTGGCGAGCTGACTGTGTTTGCCGAGCGCGATCACATTGTGAGCCTGATGCGCTTCCTGCGCGACGACCAGCAGTGCAATTTCGAGACGTTTGTCGATGTTTGTGGGGTCGACTATCCGGAGCGGACCGAGCGGTTCGAAGTCGTTTATCATCTTCTTTCGATGCGGATGAATCATCGTGTGCGGGTACGTATCAGGACCGATGAAGACACGCCCGTTCCGAGTATTGTCGGGCTTTGGCCTGCCGCAAACTGGTTCGAACGGGAAGCCTTCGACATGTATGGCATCCAGTTCTCCGATCATCCTGACCTTCGCCGCATCCTCACCGATTACGGCTTTGAGGGGTACCCGCTGCGCAAGGACTTCCCCCTGACAGGCCATTATGAAGTGCGCTACGACGACCTTGAAAAGCGCGTCGTCTATGAGCCGGTCGAGCTGCCGCAGGAATATCGCAATTTCGATTTCCTCTCACCGTGGGAGGGTATGACCAGTCATATTCCCGGGGACGAGAAAGCCGAGGAGCCTTCTGAATAATGGCTGACACCGCGCACATCTCCGAAATGGAAGACCGAAAGTTCACACTGAATTTCGGTCCTCAACATCCGGCCGCCCACGGCGTCCTTCGTATGATTCTCGATCTCGACGGCGAGATCGTGACCCGTGTGGACAGCCATATCGGTTTGGTGCAGCGCGGCACCGAGAAGCTGCTGGAGTACAAGACATTCCTGCAGGGAATGCCATATTTCGACCGGCTGGACTATTGCTCCCCCATGAACCAGGAGCACGCTTGGTGCCTGGCAGTCGAGAAGCTGCTGGGCGTCGAAGTCCCCCGGCGGGCAAGCCTGATTCGCGTGCTCTATTCAGAGCTCGGCCGGATCATGTCGCACTTGCTGAATGTAACAACGCAGATCCTCGACGTAGGCGCGTTGACGCCGATTACCTGGGGTTTTGAAGAACGTGAAAAACTGTGCGTGTTCTATGAGCGCGCCTCCGGCAGCCGCATGCATGCCGCGTATTTCCGCCCTGGCGGCGTCCATCAGGACCTGCCGCAGAACCTCATCGACGATATTGCGGAATGGTGTGAGCAGTTCCCCGGAAAGCTCGATCACATCGAGAGCCTGGTCACCGAAAACCGTATCTTCAAACAGCGCAATGTCGATATCGGCCTGGTTGATGAGAAGACCATCATGGAGTGGGGATTCTCGGGCGTAATGGTGCGTGGGTCCGGGTTTGCCTGGGACCTTCGCCGCGCGCAGCCCTATGAATGCTATTCCGAGCTCGACTTCAAAATTCCGGTTGGTCGGAATGGCGACAATTATGACCGCTATGTCTGCCGCATGGAAGAGATGCGCGAGTCGGTGAAGATCATGCAGCAATGCATTGACCTGATGTCAAAGGAGGGGCCCGGGCCCGTCCTCGTGCCAGGCTCAAAGCTTGCGCCGCCGCGTCGCGCCGAAATGAAGAATTCGATGGAAGCGCTGATCCATCACTTCAAGCTGTACACTGAAGGTTTCCATGTTCCGGAAGGCGAGACCTATGTCGCTATCGAGGCGCCGAAGGGCGAGTTTGGCGTTTATCTCGTCTCAGACGGGACGAACCGCCCGTATCGCGCCAAGATTCGCGCGCCGGGCTATCCGCACCTGCAGGCGATGGACCATCTCAGTAAAGGACACATGCTGGCGGACGTGTCCGCCATCTTGGGCTCACTCGATATCGTGTTCGGGGAAATCGACCGATGAGTACTGCGCAGACACGCTTTTTTGACGAACATCCTCGCAAGGATGAAGCCCGTCGCTGTTTTTCGAAAAGGGGCGAGTAGTGGCACTACGCCGTTTTGACATGGAGGCTGGAGGCGACACATTCGCGTTCAAGCCCGAGACCGAAGAGAAGATTGCGTTCTGGCGCGGCAAGTACCCGGCTGACAAGCAGCGGTCTGCGGTGATCCCGATGCTGTGGCTGGCGCAAAAGGACAATAGTGGCTGGCTATCCGAGCCTGCAATGCGTGAAGTCGCCGACCGTCTGGAGATGCCGTATATCCGCGTCTATGAAGTCGCGACCTTCTACACGATGTTCCGTCTGCAGCCGGTCGGAAAGTACCACATCCAACTCTGCGGCACGACGCCTTGCCAGTTGCGCGGCGCCGAAAAGCTGAAGGAGGTCTGCCAGACCGAGATCGGCAAGCAAATGTTCGTGACCGATGACGGCCGTCTATCCTGGGAAGAAGTTGAGTGTCTTGGCGCGTGCGTGAATGCACCGATGGTTCAGGTGAATGACGATTATTTCGAAGATTTGACGCCAGATTCGCTGGGGATGATTCTCAACAAGCTGAAGAATGGCGTCGAGGCGCATCCCGGTCCACAAGTTGACCGCATCAATAGCGCGCCGGAAGGTGGCACGGCCATTCTGACCGATCCGCAATTGTTCGACGGAACACGTAACCAGTCGGTTGCGTTGCCCAATTTACCGACCGCGGAGCCAGAACCAGAGCCGACGGCTGCTGGCAAGCCAGCGGAATCCGCGCCGACGAACACACAACGTGAAGTCCCCCAAAAGGATAACACCGGCAAGACGACGCTGATCTCGAAGACAGAAACCGCCGAGAGATCTGCGCCTGCTGCTGTTTCCGGAGAAAAGCCGGAATCGGTCACGATCGCTGCTGAAGGCCATGATGATCTGAAGCGCATCAAAGGTATCGGCCCTAAGAACGAAGATGCGCTCAATGAGCTCGGCATCTTCACCTTCCAGCAGATCGCGGACTGGACGCCAGCCAATGTTGATTGGGTTGAAGACTATATGAGCTTCCCGGGTCGCATTGAGCGGGAAGACTGGATCGCGCAAGCAAAAGAGTTGGCCACGGGTGGCGAGACCGAGTTCTCGAAGCGGGTCGATGCGGGGCAAGTTGCCTCCAGCAAGGATGATGAGGACTAGGCCATGCTGCAGGACAAGGATCGCATCTTCACAAACCTCTATGGTTTGCACTCACCCGACCTCGAAGCGGCGAAGAAACGCGGCGCCTGGCACCTCACCAAGGAGATGCTGGATCAGGGGCCAGACTGGATATGCGACCAGATCAAGGCCTCCGGCCTGCGTGGTCGCGGCGGCGCTGGCTTCCCGACCGGTCTGAAATGGACGTTCATGCCGAAGGAAGTGCGTGATCGACCGCACTATCTCGTCGTCAATGCTGACGAGTCCGAGCCCGGTACCTGCAAAGACCGCGAGATCATGCGGCATGATCCCCATCTGCTCATTGAGGGCTGCATGGTGGCAAGCCGCGCGATGCGCGCCCATAAATGTTATGTCTACCTACGTGGTGAATATATCAATGAACGGCATGCGCTCGAGAAAGCCGTCAAGGAGGCTTATGAGGCTAAGCTGATCGGCAAGGACAATGTGAATGGCTGGGATTTCGATCTCTATGTCCATCACGGGGCCGGCGCCTATATTTGCGGCGAGGAGACAGCCTTGCTGGAAAGCCTTGAAGGCAAGAAGGGACAGCCCCGGCTGAAACCACCGTTTCCGGCCAATGCTGGCCTGTATGGCTGCCCAACAACAGTAAACAATGTCGAGTCGATTGCAGTGGCTCCGACCATTCTTCGCCGCGGTGCTGAGTGGTTTGCCGGATTTGGCCGTCCAAACAATGCGGGCACGAAACTGTTCTGTATTTCCGGGCACGTGAACAAGCCATGTAATGTCGAAGAAGAAATGTCGGTCACTTTCCGTGAGCTGATTGATAATCACTGCGGCGGTATCCGGGGTGGTTGGGACAATCTCAAGGCGGTGATCCCCGGTGGATCGTCCGTGCCGATGGTGCCGGCTGAGCAGATTATGGACGCTTACATGGATTTCGACACACTGCGGGACCTTAAATCAGGCCTGGGCACGGCGGCGGTGATCGTGATGGACAAGGACACCGACCTGATCAAGGCAATTGCCCGTCTCGCATACTTCTACAAACATGAAAGCTGCGGCCAGTGCACGCCGTGCCGTGAAGGCACAGGCTGGATGTGGCGCGTCATGGAGCGAATGGTCAAAGGCGAAGCCGAGCATGATGAGATCGAGACGCTCCTGGATGTAACCAAGCAGGTTGAAGGCCACACGATTTGCGCACTCGGTGACGCAGCGGCCTGGCCGATTCAGGGCCTGATCCGCCACTTCCGCCATGAGATTGAGGATCGCATCAACCAGTACAGACTGCCGCGCGCCATGGTGCAGGGTGCAGTCGTGGCAGCGGAGTAGAGATATGTCCGACGACCTTTTCAAGTTGAATGTCGATGGCCAGGACATCGAAGTGCCGCGCCAGTACACGCTGATGCAGGCGTGCGAGGAAGCGGGCGCTGAGATTCCGCGCTTCTGTTATCATGAGCGCCTGTCGGTGGCCGGAAACTGCCGCATGTGCCTGGTCGAATGGGAAGGCGCGCCGAAACCGATTGCCTCGTGCGCGCAAACCGTGGGTGACATGCGTCCGAACCGGGATGGATCGGCACCGAACATCCGCACCAAGGGCGCCTATGTGGAAAAAGCCCGCAATGGCGTCATGGAATTCCTGCTGATCAACCATCCGCTGGATTGCCCGATCTGCGACCAGGGCGGCGAGTGCGACCTGCAGGATCAGGCCATGGCCTATGGCCGCGCCGGCAGTCGCTATGACGAGAACAAGCGCGCCGTCGAAGACAAGAATATGGGCCCGCTGGTCAAGACGATCATGACCCGCTGCATCCAGTGCACGCGCTGCGTACGCTTTGCTGCCGAAGTGGCGGGGGTCGAGGAACTCGGCATGATTTCGCGTGGCGAGAATGCTGAGATCACAACCTATCTGGAAAAGAGTCTGACATCCGAACTGTCTGGCAACGTCATCGATCTGTGCCCGGTTGGTGCGCTGACGTCCAAGCCATACGCGTTCAATGCGCGCCCATGGGAGCTGCGTAAAACATCCTCTATTGATGTGATGGACGCCATGGGCGCAGCGATCCGCGTGGACGCCAAGGGCGATGGTGTGATGCGTATCCTTCCTGAAGTGAGCGAAGGCATCAACGAGGAGTGGCTGTCGGACAAATCCCGTTTCATTTGGGATGGCCTAGCCCGCCAACGCCTCGACAAGCCTTACATTCGCGAGAACGGCAAACTGCGCCCGGCTAATTGGGGCGAGGCTTTTGCGGCCGTGAAAGAGGCGCTGTCGGCATCCCCTGAAAAAATCGGCGTTGTCGCCGGAGACTTGATCGAGGTTGAGCAGGCCAAGGCAGCGCTTGATTTTTTCCGAGGGCTCGGTGTGGAGAATACAGATTGTCGTCCCGCCGGGGCGCAATATGGCACAGATGGGGTGCGCGAACGTTATATCCTGAATGGCACACTGGCTGGCGTAGAGGATGCTGACGCCTTGCTGTTGATTGGTACGAATCCGCGCGTTGAAGCCGCTGTCTGGAATGCGCGCATCCGCAAGGCATGGCTTTGGGCTGACCTGAAAGTGGGTCGTATCGGCGAAGCAGCGGATCTGACATATGAGCATGCTTGGCTCGGTGATGGTGCATCAGCCCTCACAGATATTCGCAATTCGGACTTCGGCAAAGTGCTCTCCGATGCCGAGCGACCGATGATCGTCGTCGGTGAGGGCGCACTCTGCGGCGAAGATGGCGCGGCAGTTCTCGCAAAAGCGCTGGAACTGACAAACGAAATTGGTGCGATAAAGGACGGTTGGGCCGGATTTGGCGTTCTTCACAACGCGGCAGGCCGTGTTGGTGCGCTAGACATCGGGTTTGTGCCGGGCGAGGGCGGAGCTGCGACAGCAGAAATACTGTCCGGTGGTATGGATACCGTTGTGCTACTCGGAGCTGACGAGCTCGATCTGTCGGGTCTTGGCGATGCGAAGGTCATATACATCGGCTCGCATGGAGATGCGGGGGCCGCACGCGCGGACATCATTCTGCCGAGTGCCGCTTATACCGAAATGTCGGCAACCTTTGTGAACACAGAAGGCCGCGTCCAGATGACCAGCCGCGCTGTGCAGCCAAAAGGTGAAGCGCGCGAAGGCTGGGCTATTTTCCGAGCCTTGTCGGAGGTCGTTGGCAAGAAACTACCTTATGACACCGCCGATGCGCTGCGCGCTGAGTTGCGCGGTCCTGAGGGTGAAAGTACCACTTTCTCCGGGCTGGGATTCGCGCCCGGCGCGATGGGTGCGGAGGCCCTCAAAACGCCAATCACGACCGCTCCGACAATCCTTACGACCGCGACATTCCGTCCGGTGTTTGACGATTTCTATATGACGAACCCGATCGCACGGGCGTCCAAGACGATGGCCGAATGTTCTGCGCTGGCCTCAGCGCTGGACACTCCGGTGGCAGCGGAGTAGGGCGGGCGCCATGAGCAACTACGTCGAGTCTCTCGGGCAACTTTGGGGGCCATTGCTGGTCCTCGGACAGATCGCACTGTTCACGCTCGTCCTGTTGTTATCGATCGCATTTCTCCTGCTTTTGGACCGTAAGGTCTGGGCTGGTGTGATGATGCGCAAAGGTCCGAACGTCGTCGGGCCTTTCGGCTTGATGCAGTCATTCGCCGATTTCGGAAAATTCCTGCTCAAGGAAATCGTGATTCCGGCTGGTGCGAACAAGACCGTCTTTCTCATCGCGCCAATCCTGACCTGTACGCTGGCCTTCGCAGCCTGGGCGGCGATTCCGGTTGCGCCCGGTACGGCAAGCGGCACCAGTTGGGTTATCTCGAACCTTAATGTCGGTGTGCTTTACCTGTTCGCAATCAGTTCGCTGGGCGTCTATGGCATCATCATGGGCGGCTGGGCGTCGAACTCCAAGTATCCATTCCTCGGCGCGCTGCGCTCGGCGGCGCAGATGGTTTCCTATGAAGTTTCGATCGGCTTCGTAATCGTGACCGTCATCCTGCTGGTCGGTTCGATGAACCTGACGGATATTGTGAACGCTCAGGAAGGCGGTATCTGGACCTGGCATGCCTTCAGTTTCCAGCACTTCCCGCTGATTGTCGTCATGTTCCCGATGTTCATTATCTTCTTCGTCTCAGCGCTCGCTGAGACGAACCGGCCACCCTTCGATTTGCCGGAAGCCGAATCCGAGCTCGTCGCTGGTTACCAAGTGGAGTACGGCTCAACGCCCTACCTGCTGTTCATGCTGGGCGAGTATCTTAACATCGTCCTGATGTGCGCTCTGATGACGATTCTGTTCTTGGGCGGCTGGCATGGTCCATTCGCACTGGGCGAGGAGTTCGTCCGCGACCATCCCTTCGTGAATGCGTTCGCCGGCTTGTTCTGGTTCATGTTCAAGATCCTGTTCCTGTTCATCATGTTCGCGATGGTGAAGGCGATTGTCCCTCGTTACCGCTATGACCAGCTGATGCGCCTGGGGTGGAAGATCTTCCTGCCAACCTCGCTCGTGGCGGTTCTGATTGTGTCCGGCTATGTCGTTTATCTGGGAGTTCAGTCATGAGTCTGGCTCAAACCATCCGCGGCGCGCTCCTGACCGATTTCCTCGGCGCGCTCGTCGTGGCGACAAGGGAAGTGTTCACGCGCAAGGCAACGGTGAACTATCCGTTTGAGAAAAATCCTCTTTCTCCGCGCTTCCGTGGGGAACATGCTTTGCGGCGTTATCCCAGCGGTGAAGAGCGCTGCATCGCCTGTAAATTGTGTGAGGCAATCTGCCCGGCGCAGGCCATCACGATTGAGGCTGAGCCGCGCGCAGACGGTGCCCGTCGTACCACACGCTATGATATCGACATGGTGAAATGCATCTATTGCGGCTTCTGTCAGGAGGCCTGTCCGGTCGATGCCATCGTGGAGGGGCCGAACTTCGAATTCGCCACTGAAACGCGCGAAGAGCTGTTCTATGACAAGGACCGCCTGCTCGCGAACGGAGATCGTTGGGAACGACTGATCGCCAAGAATCTGGAACTCGACGCGCCTTATCGCTAGGCCGCCGAAACTATTAACTCATGGGGCATTCTGCCCTGCAAAGAAGGGGGCCTAGTAGGGCTGTGGCAGTCATCGCTTTCTATCTGATCGCGGCCGTCGTGCTCGTATCGGCGCTGTCGGTGATCATGGCGCGCAACCCCGTTCATTCGGTGTTGTGGCTCATTCTCGCATTCTTCTCATCGGCCGGTTTGCTTGTGCTGATTGGCGCTGAGTTCCTGGCCATGCTTTTGGTCGTTGTCTATGTCGGCGCGGTTGCTGTGTTGTTCCTGTTCGTCGTTATGATGCTGGACGTCGACTTCGTCGAGCTCAAGCGCGGCACACTGAGATACTGGCCGTTCGCTGTGCTTGTCGGGATCATATTTGCCGCCGAAATCGTGCTGGCATCGGTGATCGGCACGGAAGACATGGAGACCAATTTCGATGCATCTCCGGGCGCTGAGACTAATGCCGAGGCCATAGGACAGGTAATGTATACGCAATACCTGCTGCTGTTCCAGATGGCGGGCATCATCCTGCTCGTTGCCATGGTTGGTGCCATCGTGCTGACGCTGCGTCACCGTCCAGAGACCAAGCGTCAGAACATTGCCAAACAGACCTCGCGCCGTCGCAGCGATGCCTATGAATTGAAAGACCCCACTCCGGGGCAGGGGATCTAAGACATGGACCTTGGGCTTTCCCATTTTCTCGCCGTTTCGGCGGCCCTGTTTACAATCGGGGTCGTAGGCATCTTTGTGAACCGCAAGAACATCATCGTCATCCTGATGGCGATTGAGCTGATCCTGTTGTCGGTGAACCTCAACCTCATCGCCTTTGCGGTATTCAGTGGCACGATTGCCGGGCAGGTCTTCGCAATGCTGGTGTTGACAGTTGCGGCAGCCGAGGCAGCTGTTGGTCTTGCCATTCTCGTCGTCTACTTCCGCAACCGCGGTGATATCTCGGTCGAAAATGTCGACCTGATGAAGGGGTAAGGCGATGCTTCCAGATATCCTGATCCTGTACATCGTCCTTGCACCGGGGCTCGTGGCGCTGACCGGCCTGGTGCACAAGCAGATTGGCGACAAGGTCGTCATGGGGCTGACCACTGCTGTCGTACTATCAGCAGGCGCGCTGTCGCTGATCCAACTGTTTGCCTATGTGGCAGGTCTTGGCGGTCACACGGGCACCGAGGAGCATCATGCAAGTCTTGTCGCCGCAACGACGGGCATGGAAATCAAACAGCATGTGATTACCCTCATGCCTTGGATAAGCGTCGGCGAATTCCAGGCGAATTGGGCAATCCGCGTCGATACGTTGTCCATTGTGATGATGGCGGTGATCACCGGCGTATCCGGCCTCGTGCATCTCTATTCCTGGGGATACATGAGCGAGGATCCGCACAAGGCGCGTTTCTTCAGCTATTTGTCGCTCTTCACCTTCATGATGCTCATGCTGGTCACCGCTGACAATTTCATCCAGCTGTTCTTCGGCTGGGAAGGCGTGGGTCTCGCCTCCTACCTGTTGATCGGCTTCTGGTACCAGAACAAGGCGCCGAACGACGCCTCCATCAAGGCTTTCGTTACCAATCGTGTAGGCGATTTCGGCCTTGCGCTGGGTATCATGGCCGTCTTCTTTGTATTCCGTTCAGTCGAGTTCGGTCCCGTACTGGACGCCGTGCGCAACAATGCGGCCGTTGTGCCCGTTGGCTTCGCGGAAGCGGCACCGGTCCGGGACCTGGTGATACCGTTCCTGCATTGGAATCTGAACGCGCTGGAAGTTATCGGCGTGCTGCTCTTCATTGGCGCTATGGGCAAGTCGGCCCAGTTCTTCCTGCATGTCTGGTTGCCGGATGCGATGGAAGGTCCGACCCCTGTATCGGCCCTGATCCACGCCGCAACCATGGTGACCGCAGGCGTCTATCTCGTCTGCCTCTTGTCGCCGATCTATGAGTACACATTCTACGCCGCAGGCATGATCACCATCGTGGGTGCGGTGACCGCGCTCTATGCGGCCACGGTTGGTATGGCGCAAAACGATATCAAGCGCGTGATCGCCTATTCGACCTGTTCCCAGCTTGGCTACATGTTCTTCGTGGCAGGTGTCGGCGCCTATGAAGCGGCCATGTTCCACCTCTTCACGCACGCCTTCTTCAAGGCGCTTCTGTTCCTTGGCGCTGGCTCGGTTATCCATGGCATGCACCATGAGCAGGATATGCGTCGCATGGGCGGGCTCGCCAAATTCATGCCGCTCACCTATGCGGCCATGATGATCGGGACGATTGCCATTATCGGCCTCGGTATTCCGCACACCCAGATCGGTTTCGCTGGCTTCTTCTCCAAGGACGCCATCCTGGAAAGCACTTTCGCCGCTGGCCAGTCCAAGGTCATGTTCGGTCAGGTAGCTTTCTGGTTCGGCCTGATTGCAGCCTTCCTGACGAGCTTCTATTCTTGGCGCCTGATCTACATGACGTTCCACGGTCCGAAGACGTGGGAAGCGCATGATCATCATGATGACCACGCTCATGAAGATGCGCATGCGGCTGATGGCGCACATGATCACACGCCGCATGAGAGCCCGCTCGTCATGCTGGTGCCGCTGGGGCTGCTCAGCCTGGGGGCGATTTTCGCGGGCGTTTATTTCTACGACGCGTTCGTGGACGGCAATAATGAGACGTTCTGGGCTGGCGCGATCTATCGCGCCGCAGAGAACCATGTCCTTCATGATCGTCATAATGTGCCTGAATGGGTGTTGTACGCACCGCTGGTCGTCACGATTGCCGGCTTCCTGATTGCGACGTTCACCTATTACTTCAACCGGGGTGTTGGTAAGCGTGTCGCCGACAGTGGCGGTCCGTTGCACTCGCTGTTCTACAACAAATGGTATTTTGACGAGATCTATCAGGCCACGCTCATCAAGGGCTCGGCCATGCTCGGCAATCTCTTCTGGAAGGCTGACAAAAAGATCATCGACGGCATCGGGCCTGATGGTGTTGTGGCTGTGACCAAGGCTTCGGCTGGGCGCTTGTCGAAGATGCATACCGGATATCTCTACCACTACGCATTTGTGATTATCGGTGCTGCACTTGTATTCGGCGGAATACTGTGGCTGCGCGCTGGAGGAGCCAACTAATGGGCGGTTTTCCCGTTCTTTCAGCGATGACGTTCCTGCCGCTGGCAGGTGCACTCATCATCATGCTCGTGCGCGCAGCGACAGCTGGCAGCCGAGATGCATCGTCCAGTGATGCCGAGGGGCGCACAGCGCTTCTGGCTGGCCTGATCATATCTGGCGCCACGTTCATTGCATCGCTCGCAGCATTTGGTGCGTTTGATGCGTCCCAGTCGGGCTACCAGCTGGTGGAGCAATACAGCTGGTATCGTAACATCAGCTACAAGATGGGCATTGATGGCCTGTCCATTTCGCTCATTTTGCTGACCACTTTCCTGATCCCTATCTGCCTCCTCGCCAGCTGGAACTCGATCCACAAGCGTGTGACAGAGTATGTGGTCGCCTTTCTCGTTCTTGAAACCTTTATCATCGGTGTCTTCACCGCGATGGATCTCGTCCTGTTCTATATCTTCTTCGAGGCTGGACTGATCCCAATGTTCCTGATCATCGGAATCTGGGGCGGCAAGGACAAGATCTATGCGGCGTTCAAATTCTTCCTTTATACGCTGATCGGTTCACTGCTGATGCTCGTGGCCGTCGTGTACATGTACCAGGTTGCTGGTGGTTCTGACTTCGAAATTCTGGAGAAGTATTCCTTCGATCCGAACGTTCAGACCTGGCTCTGGCTGGCCTTCATGGCGTCGTTCGCCGTGAAGTTGCCGATGTGGCCGGTCCATACATGGTTGCCGGATGCGCACGTGCAGGCACCGACTGCGGGATCCGTTTTGCTGGCAGGCATCCTTCTGAAGATGGGCGGCTATGGCTTCCTGCGCTTTTCACTGCCCATGTTCCCGGACGCGAGCCAATTGTTTCAGCCGATGATGTTCGCACTAGCGGTGATCGCGATCGTATACACATCGCTGGTCGCGTGGCGTCAGACGGACATGAAGAAACTGATCGCATATTCGTCAGTTGCGCATATGGGCTTTGTTACGCTCGGCGTGTTCGCCTTCAACGAAGCCGGCGTACAGGGCGCCATCTTTCAGATGCTGAGCCACGGCCTGATCTCCGCCGCGCTCTTTCTGATCGTTGGCGTCGTTTATGACCGGATGCACACTCGTGAAATTTCCGCCTATGGCGGATTGGTTCACCGGATGCCGGTTTATGCCACGTTCTTCATGCTGTTCACCATGGCCAATGTCGGTCTTCCGGGCACGTCTGGTTTCATCGGCGAGATCCTGACCATGGTCGGTGGCTTCCAGGCTTCAACCTGGGCAGCGTTTGGCGCCGCGCTTGGTGTGATCTTTTCGGCCGTTTATATGCTCACCCTGTATCGCCGGACAGTGTTTGGAAAAATCACCAATCCTGATCTGAACACGATTAAGGATATGAACAGGATTGAATGGATCTGCATTGCTCCACTCGCAATCCTCACAATCCTGTTTGGTGTTGCACCCAATTTGATTTTCAATATTACCGAAGGTTCTGCCTTGCGCATTCTGAAC